>JAEIGA010006792.1_pt1 | contig 17386 bp, 22 predicted proteins | sample 9270691 | NCBI WGS metagenome assembly JAEIGA01 (sample SAMN17057246, study PRJNA624740) | gut metagenome | biome: biome; isolation source: fecal sample | host: Bos grunniens | place: China: Xizang | collected 2019 | reverse complement strand
CGTCGATCATAACGGAAGTGAAACCGCCGTCAATGCAGTTCTTGCACAGCTCGAAGCTGTCACCATGGTCAAGATGGAGGGCGATAGGCAGACCGGTCTCAATAACAGCGGCCTCAACCAGCTTCATGAGGTAAGTATGATTGGCGTAGTTACGTGCGCCCTTGGATACCTGAAGAATCAGGGGAGCATTCAGCTCGCCAGCAGCTTCAGTAATACCCTGAACGATTTCCATGTTGTTTACGTTGAATGCACCAACTGCATAGCCGCCCTTATAGGCTTTTTCAAACATTTCTTTAGTAGTTACCAGAGGCATCTTATTCATTCTCCTGTCAAAATATTAAAATTTTGAAAATTTTGTACAAAAAGTACATTTACAAAATTACAATGTTATTATATCCTCAATCTATGGTATAATCAATAAGCACTTTTGCCAAATCAAAATTATTTTTTCATATTTGGAGGAACAATCATGTCTGAGAAGTTAAATGGATCTTGTATCTTTGGTCAGTCAGGCGGACCGACTGCAGTTATCAATGCCAGCGCTTACGGCGTTATTAAGGCTGCTCTCGAGGCTGACGAGATCACTAAGGTCTACGGTGCAGCACACGGTATCAAAGGCGTGCTGGACGACAAGCTTTATGTTATGGATGAGGAAGATCCCAAGGAACTCGAGTATCTTCTGCATACTCCCTCTTCTGAGCTTGGCTCTTGCCGTTACAAAATAGCCGATCCTGAGAAGGATGACACTGACTATAAGCGTATTCTTGAAATCTTCAAGAAGTACAATGTCAGATATTTCTTCTACAACGGTGGCAACGACTCCATGGATACCTGCAACAAGATCAGCCGTTACATGGAATCCGTAGGTTATGAATGCCGCGTTATGGGTGTTCCCAAGACCATCGATAACGACCTTTTCGGTACCGACCATTGCCCCGGCTTTGCAAGTGCTGCAAAGTACATAGCAACTTCCTGCATGGAAATCAATAAGGACGCCAGAGTTTACGACAACGGCATGATTACTGTTGTTGAAATTATGGGTCGTCACGCCGGCTGGCTGGCAGCAAGTGCTGCTCTGGCCTCCGCTTACGGCTCCGGTCCCGATCTGGTATATCTGCCTGAGCTGGACTTCGATATGGATAAGTTCATTGCAGACGTTGACGCTGTTTACAAGAAGAACGGCAAGGTTCTCGTTGCAGTTTCCGAGGGCATCCATTATGCTGACGGCAGCTTCGTTTCCGAGGCAAAGACCTCTGCAACTGACGGCTTTGGTCATGCTCAGCTTGGCGGCCTTGCTGCTACTCTGGCTGAGATTATCAAGGAGCACACCGGCGCAAAGGTCAGAGGCATTGAGCTTAGCCTTCTGCAGCGCTGCGGCTCTCACCTTGCATCTGCTACTGACGTTAACGAGGCATTCTCTGCAGGTCAGGAAGCTGTTCGTCAGGCTGTTAGCGGCGTTACCGGTCAGATGGTCGCTTTTGAGCGCGAATACATCGATGGTAAGTACAACTGCAAGCTGGTTCTCCTTCCCCTTTCCAAGGTTGCAAACTTTGAGAAGAAGGTTCCTGTTGAATGGATCAACGAGGAAGGCAACGGTCTGAAGCAGGAGTTCATTGATTACGTTCTGCCTCTTATCCAGGGTGAGCCTGAGCTTCCCATGGTTGACTCTCTGCCCAGATATGCACGCCTTAAGAAGGTTCTTGCAAAATAATTTCCTAAAGCTGTCGCTTATGCGGCAGCTTTTTTATTTACAAGTAGATTGAAGGCCTTGATTAAATAAGATATAATAACTATGGTGATGCTTAATGGTCAGCTTAAAAAATCCATATATTTCAATTGAATATGATAATGATGCGAGTTTTGGCGGAAATCAACGCATGGCTGATAGCCATACAATTAAAAAATGTGGCTGCGGTGAAATTGCTGCGCTTGATTTGCTTGTATATCTGACAAAATATCACGGTTGTTTTTCCGGCGCAGAAGTTAAAACACTTAGTTTATTCAACGTTATCCCTAAAGAAAAATACAATGCAGTGTTAAAAAAACTGTCACGAAGCTATTTCCCTGTGATTCCCGGGCATGGAATGAATGGCCTTGGACTCATGACCGGAATGCTCCTTTATTTTAAGCGCTATTCCCTACCCTATTCTTGTTACTGGTGTATCAGTGATAAAGGAATATGGGATAAGGTAGAGCATATGCTTTCTCAGGATTTACCTGTTATAATGTCAATAGGTCCAAATTTTCCGAAAATTTGGAATAACAAAAAGCTTGCACTATATACAAAGAATAACGAAGAGTATAAACATGTAAGCTCAGTAAAAGCTCATTTTATTACTGTTACAGGGATAGACGAGCACTGGCTAGAAGTTTCCTCTTGGGGGAAGCGTTTCTACATTAACAGACGCTTATATGAGGAATATGTTTCCAATAACAGTGCTGCACTTGTAAGTAATATATTATATGTAAGCAAAAAGGAGTAATGCAAAAATGCATTACTCCTTTTATAAATATATGAATTACTTAAGAATAACTTTGTTGAAGTTCTTCTTACCCTTTCTGATAACAATGCCTGCACTAAGTTTATCGGCATTAAAGGATGCAGCAATATCGTTGACTTTCTCGTCATCTACTACAACGCCACCCTGCTGGACGTTGCGGCGTGCTTCAGACTTGGATGCGCAAAGACCACTCTTTACAAGCAGAGTCATGATATCAATCTGACCGTCAGTCAGATCTTCCATGTTAAGCTCGGTAGTGGGCATATTTGCGTTGTCACCGCCGCCGGCAAAAAGTGCCTTTGCAGAAGCTTCTGCCTTCTTTGCTTCCTCTTCGCCGTGAACCAGAGCAGTGAGTTCATAGGCCAGAATTTCCTTAGCACGGTTAAGCTGGCTGCCTTCCCAGGCGTCCATTTCATTAATCTGCTCAAGAGGCAGGAAGGTAAGCATACGAATGCATTTAAGTACATCAGCATCACCAACGTTACGCCAGTACTGGTAGAATTCGTAGGGGCTGGTTTTGTTGGGATCAAGCCATACAGCGCCGGAAGCGGTCTTGCCCATTTTCTTGCCCTCAGAGTTGAGAAGCAGAGTGATGGTCATTGCGTGAGCATCTTTACCAAGCTTTCTGCGGATGAGCTCAGTACCGCCAAGCATATTGCTCCACTGGTCATTGCCGCCGAACTGCATATTGCAGCCATAGTGCTGATACATATGATAGAAGTCGTAAGACTGCATAATCATGTAGTTGAATTCGAGGAAGCTGAGACCCTTTTCCATTCTCTGCTTATAGCACTCAGCGCGAAGCATATTGTTGACAGAGAAGCATGCGCCAACTTCACGGAGCAGCTCAATATAATTGAGGGGCTTGAGCCACTGGGAGTTGCGCAGCATCAGAGCCTTGCCTTCGGAGAAGTCAATGAACTTTTCCATCTGACGCTTAAAGCACTCTGCGTTGTACTGAATGGTTTCTTCAGTGAGCATCTGTCTCATATCAGTACGACCGGAGGGGTCACCAATAAGGGTAGTACCGTCGCCGATAAGGGCAATAGGCTTGTTACCGGCCATCTGCAGACGCTTCATAAGGCAAAGAGCCATGAAATGGCCAACATGCAGAGAATCTGCGGTGCAGTCAAAGCCAATATAGAAGGTTGCTTTGCCATTATTGATCATTTCACGAATTTCTTCTTCGTTGGTTACCTGAGCAATAAGACCTCTTGCAACCAGTTCTTCATAAATACCCATGTTAAATTATTCTCCTATGTTAATTTTTTCTTTTATAGTATCTTCAGAAAGCTTAGCACAGTACTCAATAAGCTCTGCGCAAGGCTTGCCGGCCTTTTTAAGATCAACACAGCGGAGAACGCCGTATTTTTCTTCAAACTGACCAGTTACATATTTTGCCAACTCTGCAATCTTAGCCTTGGTTTCAAGATCAGAGCTGTCATTATACTGGCAGCACATGCCCATTGCCATTACTGCACCGGATACAGCGCCGCAAACTTCACCGCAGCGCAGACCACCGCCAAAACCGCCGGAGACTGCAAGAGCAGTATTCTCATCCAGACCGGTATATTTGCTGCATGAACACAGAACGCTCTGTGCGCAGTTAAAGCCTTTTTCATGATATTCGGTTGCAAGTTTCTTTACGTCCATATTTCCTCCTAAACAAAAACCCTCTGTCCCTAAGGACAGAGGGCAAATAATTGCGGTACCACCTCTGAACATCTTTGTTTCACAACAAAGACCTCTGAGAGTGTAAAACACTCATACGCTGTATCGGGCGCACCCGTCATAGCCTACTGATAATAAAAATTACTTTTCGGTATGCCGCTCCAGACTGTATTCATCCGTTAGTCTCTCCTCCTTACAGCTGCCGGAGTCTCTCTGTGCAGACTAAAACGAATTACTATTGTCTCTCATTGCGTTAACTTTGCTGATTATACTTTATCTTTTTAGTGATGTCAAGTGATGCTTATTTATGATTTTTGAACGCCTCACATGCAGACAATTGCTCTTCGGCGCTGGCAAGTGTTATCGCACTGATATTATCGCCGCCGTGGAGTCTGGCAAGCTCCTGCTTTCTTCCGTCTCTGTCCAGAGCAAGGACATCGGTGTATGTTCTGCCACTGCGCTCTTCTTTTTTTATAACATAATGATTGTCAGCCATAGCAGCTATCTGAGGCAAATGTGTGACGCACATAACCTGCTTACCAAGAGAAACAGAATAAAGTTTCTCACCTACACGCTGGGCGGCGATACCAGACACACCAGTATCTATTTCGTCGAAAATCATTGTTTTGACAGGGTCATTCTCTGCAAAAACATTTTTCATTGCCAGCATGATTCGGCTAAGCTCACCACCTGAAGCAATCTTGCTTATACGCCCCAGCTCTTCACCGGCATTAGCGGACATAATAAAGCGTATTTTATCCTTGCCGAAAGCATCAAAGCCTTGCTCAGAATCGATAGGCTCAAATTCTACGGCAAAACGTACAGAAGGCATGTTAAGCTCTCTAAGCTCAGTACTTATACGTTCTTCAAGCAGCTTGGCAAGGGATTTTCTTGCAGAACTAAGCTCCTCAGCTTTTTCCAGGCAAAGCTTTTTAGCAAGCTTCAGCTCCCTTTCAAGTTTAGTGCTGCGTTCATCTGCATACTGAATATTGTCAAGCTTTTCTTTGCATTTGGAAAGATAAGCAATAAGCTCATCTTCCTCACGGGCATACTTTCTTCTGAGTTTGCTCAAAAGAGAAATGCGTGTTTCAAGACGGTCATACTCATCAGGAGAGAAATCAAGATTATCTCTGAAATCCCTCAAACGCTCAGCTGCGTCAGAAAGATTAAAAGCGGCAGCATTTATAATTTCGGTGCAAGGCTCAAGCTCAGGGGAATACGCAGATGCACGGCTTACAAAATAAGATGCATTCTGTGCCATTGAGATAGCATTATCTTCCTCGCCGTAAAGCACTGCTATGGCCTGGTCCAATGCCTCTGTGAGTTTTTCTGAGTTTCTGAGTAGATCACGCCGGGCACAAAGAGCATCGTACTCCCCTGCTTTCAATTCTGCTCTTTCAAGCTCCTCAATCTGGTAAACGAGTGTTTCGCTTAGGCGCTCCTTCTCTATTTCATCTATTTGAAGGCTTGACAGCTCATTACGAATAGATACGAACTTGTTCCAAGCGCTTTTATAAGCATCAACAACAGCTTCTGAGATGCCGAAACGGTCAAGATACTCTCTGTGGCGTCTCTCGTCCATAAGCTGGCGTCCATCATTCTGACCATGGATATCTATAAGATACTGTGCCAAAGCTTTTAATTGAGTAACACTGACAGGAGTTCCGCAAATTCTACAGTTGCTTTTTCCGTCTGCAGTTATACGACGCTGAATAATTAACTCATCTTCTGCGTCTATCTCGTTCTCTTCGAGCCACTGTTCACAGCCTTCTATGTCAAAGACTGCGGTAACAAGACCTTTTTCTGCACCTCTGCGTACAAGGTCACGACTGACTCGTTCACCCAATACCGCGCCGATTGAATCTATGACAATAGATTTACCAGCACCGGTTTCGCCTGTAAGTATATTGAGACCTGGACCAAAGTTTATATCGGCCCGTTCAATTACAGCAATGTTTTCTATATGCAGTTCGTTGAGCATAAAGCTGCCCCCCTGTCCTACAATCTTAAATCAACTGCTCTATTTCTTTATAAAGAGTAGTGGCAGAGTTATTATCTCTCATTGCGAGAAATGCAGTATCGTCACCCGCAATTGTACCGACCAGGCCATCAATACTCATACCGTCCAAAGCTGAACATGCAGCGGAGGCAAGGCCAGGCAGGGTTTTAATAACCAGAATATTCTGGGCGACATCATATGAAACAACACTTTCTTTGAATATCTTCTTAAGTCTGATATCCAGATCTGTGTGGTCCTGTTTTGCGGCAGCAACATAGCGATAATTTCCGCTGGGGCCAAGCTCTTTAACAAGACGCATTTCTCTAATATCTCTTGAAAGTGTTGCCTGAGTGCTCTTCAGACCTTTTTCTGCAAGCGCTTCCATAAGCTGATTTTGAGTTTCAATGTCTCGTTCGCTTATTATGGTCATGATAACGCTCTGTCGATCGAGTTTCATCATGTATCCTCCTGTTCAACGCAGTTTTTCGAAGCTGAATTCGTAGAAATTTCTGAGCCCCAAATCAGCCATTATAGTATAATTCTCGGAACGTTTTACCAAGATAGTGTCGCCATTGGAAATGTCCATGACGTAGTTGCCATCTACCGAAAGATTAGCCCGACGATCATGCAGCTTATGAGCATCAATGCTTATAACACTGTTTGGACCAAGGACAAAACTTCTTGCACTCATCATATGAGCGCAAATCGGGCTTATAATTATGTTTTCTGCTTCGGGTTCCACAATGGGGCCGCCGGCAGACATGGAATAACCTGTAGAGCCGGTGGGCGTGGAAACTATAATGCCGTCACCGGAAAAAGCGGTAAGATGGTTTCCATTGCATAGCGCATTAATGTTAATGCAATCACCACAACCGTGGATGACCACGTCGTTGAGTGCATGATCAGAATAAATAAGCTCTCCGTCTCTTAAATAGCTTACATCAAGCATCATGCGGCGGCTTATCTTGAACTTGCCCTGTGCAGCTTCAAGCAGGTGTTCCAAATCTTCAGGCTCTATATTGGCCATAAAACCTTTGGTACCAAGATTTACGCCAAGGATGGGCACTGAAACATTGCCGAGATGGCGTGCAACATTAAGAATTGTGCCATCACCACCAATAACGACAACAAGCTCACACTGGTCGACCACGTCGTCTATATCGCGGTATTCAATCCCTGCCGGAAGTATTTCATCGCCAGGCTTGGCAAATACAGGGCAGATGCAGCATTCTTTTCCAAGAGGTTTAATTATATCAATTGCTTTCAGACTCAGCCTGCAGTCTATGTCTCTGTATGGATTAGGGCAAATTGCAATCATACTAAGCTCCTTAAAGCACGTTGTGAGATGCTGCTACTACAGCCTTAACATCAATTTCCGCAGGGGTTACCTGGGCATTTTTGAGATGGCAAATGTATTCTATATTGCCTTCAGGCCCCTTAATCGGGGAATAGTCCAGTCCGAGACAGGTAAAACCACACTCAGGGACAAATTCAAGAATACTGTTTATTACTCTTTCGTGTACGGCGCTGTCGCGTACGACACCTTTTTTGCCAACCTCTTCTTTCCCCGCCTCAAACTGAGGTTTTATAAGGCAGACAAAATCAGCGTCCGGCTTCAATAATGCCTTTACTGCGGGAATTACAAGTTTTATGGAGATGAAAGATACGTCCATTACAGCCAGATCCATCAGCTCAGGAATTTGCTCACTTGTAACATATCTGAGATTGGTTCTTTCAAGATTGACTACTCTCTCATCTGTGCGCAATTTCCATGCAAGCTGACCGTAACCAACATCAACCGCATAAACCTTTTTTGCGCCGTGCTGCAAGAGAACATCAGTAAATCCACCGGTGGATGCGCCACAGTCTATGCAGGTTTTACCGCTGGGATCAATGGGAAAAACCTTGAGGGCTTTGTCCAGCTTAAATCCGCCGCGGCTCACAAAAGGCAGTGCATCGCCATGTACTTCAATTTTTGCATCCGGAGAAACCGGTGTTCCGGGTTTATCAGCGCGCTGACCGTTCACAAATACAAGGCCACTCATAATGGTTGTCTTTGCCCGTTCCCTGCTTTCTGTATAGCCCAGATCATAGACCAACTGGTCCAGACGTATTTTTTTCATATAATCTCCGCAGCTTTGCTGCACATTTCCAAACCGGAAGCCACAATCGCCTGTGCGTCAATACCGGTATCATGTCTAAGTTCCTTAACAGTTCCGTGAGAAACAATTCCGCTGCCCAGATTCATGAGCTTTGCACTGTCAATCTTTATACCACCAAGAGTTGCCTGTGAAAGAATGGCGGAGCCAATGCACGCAGTGGAACAAACCTCTTCCACAACGATAACTTTACCGGTTTTCTCAATTGACAGCATAGTTTCCTTAAAACTATTGGGTGCGATTATGCCAAGCTTTATTACTTCTGCGTTAATCCCCTGCTGCGCTAACAGATCAGCTGCATCGAGGGCTTCATTGACCATTGTACCGTAACAGACTATGGTAAGATCGCGTCCTTCGCGTATTACGGATTCAGGCTCAAGGCAGGAGTCAACATATCTTCCTTCCTGACCACGGGGGTAGCGAACAGCCACAGGTCCGGACATATTAAACAGAGCATAGCCAAGCATATCGTGCAGTTCCTGAAAACTTGCGGGGCAAAGAATGCTCATTCCGGGAACTGTGCTGAGGTAACTTACATCGAAAACACCGTGGTGAGTTTCACCGTCGTTTCCTACAAGCCCTGCCCTGTCAACACAAAAAACAGCATGCAGGCCAAGAAGAGAAATGTCGTGGATGAGCATATCAAAACTTCTCTGCAGGAAACTTGAGTAGACTGCAAAGACAGGTATCATACCCTGTTTTGCCATACCGGCAGCCATAGAAACTGCATGTCCTTCAGCAATGCCGATATCAAAAAATCTCTCAGGATATTTTACTGCAAAACATTCAGTTCCTGTTCCGCCGGCCATAGCGGCAGTGCAGACAGTTATGCGCTCATCCTTCTCTGCAGACTGGCAGAGATAATCCCCGATCATGTCGGAAAAACCGGATGCAGATGCGGCCAGTTCACCGGTAACAGGGTCAAAGGGGCCAACACCGCGATACTTATCAGGATGAGCTTCGGCACTTGCAAAGCCCTTGCCCTTGGTTGTGAGGACATGGAGCAAAACAGGTTTTTTGACATCCTTTGCAAGGGAAATAGCTTTCTCAAGCTTATCAAGGTCATGGCCATCTACAGGGCCAAGATAATAAAATCCCATCTCGCTAAAAATATTACCGGGCAGAATCTTATCCTTAAGCCATTCCTTTATTCGATGTACAGCAAAATACAGCACGGGAATCTTTTCTGTAATGCTGCGGAACCACTTTTTGAAGTTTATGTAACTTGGTCTGATTCTTAGTCCGGGTAATAACTGAGCCATGCCACCAACATTTTCGCTGATAGACATGTTATTATCGTTAAGAATAACAAGCATGGGTTCATTGCTGGCTGCTGCGTTTACAAGGCCTTCGTATGCCAAGCCGCCGGTTAATGCACCGTCACCTATTACCGCGACAATTTCATAGTTTTCTTTTTTAAGGGATCTTGCCTTTGCCATGCCCAGTGCAACAGAGACAGAGTTGGATGCATGACCGGCAATAAATGCATCATCATTGCTCTCGCTCGGTTTGGGGAAGCCGGCAAGACCATGGTGTTGACGCAGAGAATAAAACTCATCCCTACGCCCGGTAATAATCTTGTGGGTGTAACACTGATGACCGACGTCAAACACAAGGCGGTCTACAGATGTATCATAAACCCTGTGTATAGCCAGTGTAAGTTCCACTGTTCCCAAATTGGAGGCAAGATGTCCACCGGTACGGGATATATTTTCAATTTCGAATTTTCTAAGTTCCTCACAAAGAGTTATAAGCTCCTTACGGCTGAGCTTTTTGATATCTTCTGAGGAATTAATTTTCTCTATAATACTCAAAGCTTTATCCTTAAGCACCGAAAACGGCGTTTGTATCTACATTTAGTTTCTTCTGATTGAAAGAGACTCTGCAAGTTCAGACAAGAAATTCGTGTCGTCAAAAGCCTCTGTAAGTATATTCTTTGCAAACTGAGTCAGCTGGTTAACGGTTTTCTCGCAACCATCTTTCCCCATAAGCGCCATATAAGTGTTCTTTTCTTCACGCATATCTGAGCCGATAGGCTTACCCAGCTCTTCAGCAGAACTAAGTACATCCAGCATGTCGTCTCTTATTTGGAAGGCAAGCCCCAGTGCTGCACCAAAATGTCCGGCAGTATCAAACTGGAGCTGTGAACCGCCGGCAGCTGCAACACCCATCTGGCACGCTGCAACAATAAGTGCGCCGGTCTTACGGCTATTTATCTCAGTAAGCTCGTGCTCACTGAGCTTTCTGCCTTCCCAGCTCATATCAAGATACTGACCTCCGCACATGCCATCAAGTCCGGCAGCGTCAGCCAAAAGTTCGGCGCATTTTGCTTTTCTGTCAGCAGGAAGCTGGGAACGCAAAATGCTACCAAATGCCTCTGCCTGAAGTGTATCACCAGCAAGTATGGCTGTGCATTCGCCAAAAACAACATGGTTAGTAGGCTTGCCGCGGCGTAAATCATCGTTATCCATGCTGGGCAAATCGTCATGAATAAGACTGTAGGTATGCAGCATCTCAATTGCGCAGGCAACAGGCAGTGCCTTTTCAATGTCTCCGCCTGAAATCCTGCAAAACTCCAATACCAGCATTGGTCTTATACGCTTGCCTCCGGCCAGGAGACTGTAACGCATGGCCTCGGCAAGGCCGTTTAATGAATTTGTAGAAGTACCTTCGGCAGGAAGAAAATATTTTTCAAGCGCCTGCTCAATTATATGCTTGTATTCCCCTGCGTTCATATTATTCTTCATCCTCAAATTCAAGTTCTATGGGTGCTCTGTCAGGGCCTTTCTTAAGCTTTACAACTTTCTGCTCAGCCTGGTCGAGCATTTTACTGCAGGCCTTTATAAGTCCGGTACCTTCTTCGTACAATGCCAGCGAGTCGCTTAGAAGCATGTCGCCGCTTTCCAGATGACGCACTATTTCATCAAGTCTTGAAAGAGCCTGTTCAAAACTGAGTGTCTGTTTTTTGGGGGGCATTAACAGCACGCCTCCTTCATTGTTCAATATCTTCGACAAGGCAACGTGCCTTGCCGTCAGAAAAGGTCAACTGCAAAATATCACCCTGAGTAATATCTTTCGCGCTTTTTATGCATCTGCCATCTTCTGCCGAAGCAATAGTATAACCGCGAGTTAAAACTTTAAGCGGACTCATAGCATCCAATGCCGCTGTAAGTGCAATAAATTGCTTACGACTATAGTTGAGCTGAAACTCTTCTGCTGCAATAAGTCTGTCGCGAAGCCTGTCCAGCTCCATGCGCTTATTATCGATGTAAGCGGTGGGACTTTTTAGAACCTGTTTGTTTCTTAAAGAGTCCAGTTTTTCACCAAGATAAGAGAATTTTTTTCTTATAGCCTGGTTTGCACGAATGTCAAAGCTTTCCAGCGCGTCGATTATTTCTCTTCTATCGGGAACAACTATTTCAGCTGCATTAGAAGGAGTTGATGCCCTTCGGTCTGCCACATAATCTGATATAGTAACATCCGGCTCGTGCCCGACTGCAGAGATAACAGGAATTCTGGAATCAAATATCGCTCGTGCGACTCTTTCGTCATTAAAGGCCCAAAGGTCCTCTATAGATCCGCCGCCGCGGCCGGTGATAATAACGTCTGCTACGTCAAACTCATTTGCGTATCGAATTGCACCAACAATCTCTGGTGGTGCCTCGGCACCCTGAACACGTACCGGCAAAAGGATTACTTTGCTGGCAGGCCAGCGCTGTCCAAGTATACGTATCATATCGTGCACAGCAGCACCGGCAGAAGAAGTTATAATTGCAATTTTCTTTGGAAATTTGGGCAGTGGCTTTTTATGCCGAGGATCAAACAAGCCTTCCTCTGAAAGCTTAGCCTTAAGCTGCTCAAAAGCAACCTGAAGGTCACCCATACCCTCTGGACTGATAGAGCTGCAATAGAGCTGATACGCTCCATCACGAGGAAAAACCGAGATATGACCGGCGACAATAACCCCCATTCCGTTTTCAGGACGGAATCTGAGTCTTGCCGCGTTCCTTCTGAACATTACGCAGCGAATGCTGCTTTCTCTGTCCTTAAGTGTAAAATAATGATGCCCGGACGGATACATTTTGTAGTTGGACAATTCTCCGCATACATAGACATTAGAGAGCATAGGCTCGCTCTCTAAAATGTCTTTGATGTGATTATTCAGTTCAGTAACTGTCAGGGCTTTGTCACTCATTTACTGCTCCACATTCTCGATTACGCCGCGCATAAAACCGCCAAGAACACCGTTGACAAAAGCAACAGTATCCGGCTCATCGTAGCCTTTATCAAGCTCAACAGCTTCATTAATTGCGGCAGAGTTGGGAATATCATCCATATAAAGAATTTCGCAAACTGCACAGCGAAGAATAGAAAGTGCGGTTTTGGAAATACGGTTAAGCTTCCAGCCTTTTGAAAAACGCTGAATGTACTCGTCAATCTCATCACGCTTTTCATCGCAAAGCACGGTCAGACGGCGAATATACTCAAGCTGAGCATCGCTGGGATACTCGTTGTAAAGTTCATCTTCGCTGGCCAAGGACTGATAATATTCCTTGTCAAAAAAGCGCTCAAACATAATCTGGGGAGAAACTCCGGCAGCAGACGCTGCAAAGCCCAGCTGTATAGCTATCTCGCGGGCTGTTGTTCTGGTCATTTTATATATCCCTCCGAATTACTTTTCAAAAACGACGCCGGAAACATGAACATTGATATCGGCCTTGTCGATGCCGGTAGTGTCCTGTACAACGGAAATCAGCTTTTCCTGAACACTCTTTGCGGTATTAACAATGTTGCAGCCGAAAACAACATTAATGATAAGGTCAATAATTATTCTGTCATCAACAAACTGTACCTTAACGCCCTTAGAAACGGTCTTAAGGCCAATACGCTCAGCAAGCTCTGCGCCGGCAGTATTGGAAAGACCGGCAACGCCATCAATTTCGGCGATGGCAGACTTGACTATGCTGCTGATAACATCTTCGGAAATATTGATGCTGCCAAGCTCACCGCTGCAGGAAATATAATTTTCGCCCATAATAATCCTCCTAAATGAAATCATGATATTTTACCATGTATTTATCAAAAAATAAAGTATAATATTCAAAAATGATTTAAATATTCATGAATAATTAGTTCAAAAACATAAAATATACAGGAGGATCGATTATTGATCCCCCTGTATATTCAGGCTTTAACTTCAATTATGCTTAGCTGTGAAGCCTCATAATTGGTTTCACTGCAGATTATATCAGTTATTTGAGCAACTGCTTCCTGGCTCAATCCATCACTTGGGGCTGGCACAGCGACAGTAACGCAGTTATTGCCTATGTACACTACGCAATCTTCAAATTCTTTTGCAATGAGAAGATTTTCGATTTGTGATTCCTGCATTGAACAGCTGGCCATGGTGGAAATTGCGTTCATCACACTGTCAATAGTCTCCTGTGATGCTCCATCCGAAGACGCTGCCGTTTCCAGTAGAGACAGTGCCTCGTCCCGGGAAAGCTGTCTTGTGAGTCTTGCTTCGGCAAAATATTCTGAGCCTGCGGTCAATAAGCTTTCTTCGAAACTTGCTTCGGCAGCCAGCATAGCCACATCTTCAGCATAGACCATTTCTGTGTCGGGTGCTCCCCATCTGTTGTTATAAGTCCAGTTAAGTGCAACTGCTGCGCAAACGAACATCATAACTGCCAGCATCGTAAGGTTTCTTTTCCTGTTTTTCATTTCAGTTCTCCTCCTCATGCTATTTAAGCCATTTTAAGAATTGTAATCTTATCAGAGCTATAACCAGTATATGAGGTCACGGCGCAAATAATCTCAAGTCTCACTTTTGCGTTATCTGCTCCTTCGCAGACAACCACGACACCTTTATCCGACAGCAGCACCCTGCACTCCCCTACTCCTCGGGTGCAGGATAATATCTGAGATATAGTAGGGCTTTGGGAATAATCTTCTTTTTTACCACTGTCAGTCTCAGGGAAAAGCATAAAAACAAGGCCTAAAGCAAGGATTACTATAGGGTATTTGAATTTTCCTATAAATCCAAATGCGGCAGATTTAGTGTTGTTCATGATGCCAATGCTGCCTTTCTGAGGGGATTCCTAAGTCACGGCTTATATTGTCAATTGCTGTTTGTTTATTTTTCGCATCCCACTCCCCAACTAATGAAACTGAAAAAGGCTGAGGAACAAAGTCTTTATTTTCAGTGATTTCTATATCGACTTCATGAACAATAATGTTACATTCTTTTGCTTTATCCAATATGTATTCAATACATTGGTTTTCCAAATATATATGTTTTAATGCAGCTGCATTCTCCACTGTGTTTAACTTAAATTCCTGTTCAATATTATCAACATCAGCAGCTTTTAGGGCATATTCTTGCATGTCGGGTTTTCCAATGGAGCCGATGATACTGCTGATAAGAATTAAAGTAGATAGAATGGTAGTAATGCTTTTAACTCCACCCTCAGGAATAATACTGATCACCGCACCACTTACGACAGACAAAACTACCAAATGCAATATAGCGTTATTTATTAAAAAGTCACCGCCTTCATTGCTGCAGTAAGTGAAATAAACAGCATAATTCCACAGCTTCCCAGTAAGCCAAGCAGCAAGCCCATAGCATTAGACATCCCGGAATACAGCGAAGTGAGACGAACGCTTTGCATGGATTCTGCCGCAGCTGAAACCGCTTTGAAAATAAGCATTTTTGTTGAAAGGATTGCAAATGGGCCTGCGCACATTACCGCTACTGCAATAAGTCCATATACTCCGGCGCAATTTTTTATTACCCCGGCCGCAGAGAGGATCATTGCGGATGCGTCTGATATCATACCACCCACAACTGGAAGCGCTCCGGAAATGAAGCTTCTTGCAGTTTTAACAGCACTTGCATCTACGGCGCTCCCGATTGCCCCTATCATATTTATATAGGCCGTAAAAGCAATGGTCATAGCGGACATAAGTGTTCCGCAGGTCCATTTACAAAGCTTTTGCACAAGTGCAAGTACCGCGTTGGGAAACATTGCCTGTGCTATGGATAAAGATAGGAAGGCGTTGATTGCAGGAATGATTATTCGCTGAGAAAGACTCATAAGTACATCCAGGGCAAAAGTGACAGCGGCAAATTTAGATGCAGAAGAGCTTAGCGCACCACCGGCAGCGGCTGCAGTGAAAACCACCGGCAAGGCGGCTTTTGAATAATCTGAGAGCCTGTACATTGCATCAAGCGTTTCTCTTACCATGCTGTCAATACCGCCAAGTAAAAGAAGTGCTGCGGCACCACATGCTGAAATTTCAATAAATTCTGAAATTTCTTTCTTTCTGCACAGAGCAGCAGAAAGTGCGCATAAAAGAGCTATGAATACCAAAGTGAAAGCAAATTTATAATTAGCTTTAATCTCTTGCAATACCGCGCCAATAAATTTCTCCCAAAGTCTTGCAAGACTTCCGCTTACGTCATATTTCCCGTTAAAATCAAAATCACCGCTTATGGATTTTTCCTCTTCGGTTAAGATGTCATCAAGCCTGTCCACGCCAAATTTCTCAGCAGCATTTTCGTATATATCTTCTGCGAAGGCAAAAAGATTAAAGCATGGAATTAAAATAAGAATAAATAAGAATGTGGCAAAGCTTTTCATATCGTAGTACCTATAATTTCGAGTGTGCTTATAATCATTGGTACAGTGCTTGCCGCTGCACAAAGTGTCCCGCCAAATTCAAGCGATGAAGCAAGAGCTGACTGTGAAGCATCCCGGCATATGTCTGCTCCCAATTTAGTTATAAAAGCAATGCACATGCACTTTATTAAGGGTTTTAGTAGTTCGGTACCATCCCCGATCAAATTCTTGGAATATTTCATAAGTTGAACAAGCAGAGAAAACATTTCTGAAAAAGCAATTAATACAGATACCGTGATAGCAATCCCAAGCAAAAGAGAAAGTTCTGGATTTTGCTTTTTGATAAGCAGGCATATGAGTGAGCCGAAAATACAGGCTGCAAAACATTTAATAAGGATTTCCATTGCTTACAAATCAAATAAAACTTTAATCAAATCAAATAGTTCACTTATTTTTTCCACTACCACCATCAAAACAACCACAAGCGCTGCAATGCTTGTCATAAGGGCTTGGTCTTCTCTGCCGGAACGTTGCAGCAATATGTTCAGCACAGCTACCAGAATACCTACAGCAGCAATCTTAAAAATCAGATCGATATCCATTCAACGCTTAAACCAACAGGATTGCCATGAGCAAACCGACAGAAACTGAAACGCCCAGATTAAGCTGCCTTGACTGAGGGAATTCTTTAGCGGCCTCCTCTTCGCTTTTGCGCAGAAGTTTCAGACATTCCTCCAAATGATGAGCCTGTGTGTCTATTTCGTATTTACCAAGAACCTGTCCAAGTGAATCTAAGGCTTCATATTCCTTATCTTTTAGAGAATTTGAGCAAACACTAAGACTTTCTTTCCAGATTGCAGAAAAGCTTTTTGAACCAAGCATGGAAAGATTTATTTTAATCAGCTGCATGAAAGTTAGAGAATCCCCTTCCAATTTATCGATAATTTTTTCTGTCAATTCCGGAATGGAGCATATATTTGAATTTAGCTCAGCCTCTATTAACTCAAGCATGAAAATAAAAGAGTTAAGATTAACCAGGCGATTTTTTATATATTCGGTTTGTTTTAGGCCAAACGCAAACGACGCACATATAATCAGAGAGAAACCAATAATTTTCACGTCATTATCCTTTCCAGCACATATTTACGCTCTTTACCAAAGAGAGAGATTGTAAGTATGTTTTCAAATATTTTTTCATTGATAAGATTTCTGTATCCCGGACGTTTTCCCATTTCAGAAAAATTGGCTGCATGTGCTGTAGCAAAAACTTTAGTTCCACAGCCTATGACATCATATATAGTTTCTATGTCCTCAGCTTTGCTTATCTCGTCCATAGCAATTATATGCGGATTCATTGCTCTGAGCATGAAAGATGCAGCTTACGATTTAGGCATAAACGAAATGATATCCGTACACTTTCCAAGTCTTGCG
>JAEIGA010006791.1_pt1 | contig 17388 bp, 23 predicted proteins | sample 9270691 | NCBI WGS metagenome assembly JAEIGA01 (sample SAMN17057246, study PRJNA624740) | gut metagenome | biome: biome; isolation source: fecal sample | host: Bos grunniens | place: China: Xizang | collected 2019 | reverse complement strand
GATAACTGATTTGGTAATCCCATCGTCAGTTACAGCAATCAAAGACTATACTTTTATGGGTGGTCTATTCAACTCTGTTACCATACACAATTCCGTAACGTCAATAGGCAACGGTTCTTTTTATTGGTGCGCAAACCTGCAAAATGTGACAGTACCTTCTTCTGTTACGGCAATAGGATATAATGCGTTTTATTATTGCACTTCGCTTGTTTCCATCGCATTACCTTCTTCGTTGACATCAATCAGCAGCGGCACGTTCACTTATTGCACTTCTCTGAATTCCATTACGTTACCAAGCAGTTTAACTGCAATTGGGGAGGGGGCATTTTATGGATGTACTGCTTTGGCAACGCTCACCATACCGAATACGGTCACTAATATTTACAATTACGCATTTCAAAGTTGCAGCGGCTTGACAAGCATCACGCTGTCAAGTTCATTGACAGAAATCGCATCTTCGGTGTTTAGCGGATGCACTTCTTTGACGGAAATGACAATTCCCAATTCGGTAACAGCAATAGGACAAAGTGCATTTCTCGCCTGCTCTTCGTTGGAAAGAGTTGTTATAGGTCTTTCAGTAACATCAATAGGGCAGCAATCTTTTCAAAGCTGTTCTTCTTTGGAAGAAATCTCCTCTCTGCCGACAACAGCACCATCTATCACAGACAGCACGTTCAGCAACATAAAACGTAATGGTGAACTTAAAGTTCATACGGGTTCAGACTACTCTTCTTGGATGAGCGAACTTTCAAGATATGATTGGGAAATAACATACGTCATTTAATATATCAACAGAACATATATGGGAAAACACATAAAGACATTTAATAAGGTAACCGATTACCTGCGTGCAAAAGGTACGTTCACTGACAGACACGTTGTGTTCATACGGGAAACGAATTACGTTGATTTCGGTGATTATGATAACAGCAACCTTAACGAGTTCGGTCTTGATGGGGATTTGATTATCACGGCAGAAAGCAACCCGCCCGTGTTCGCTGCACTCAACAATGCGGGAATACCCTATGACACCACCGCAGGGGGCTATACCATAGCTGACCTTGCCGCAATCACGGATGAGGACATTGCCCCGACAGAAGATGGGGAATGGATAAACGAAGAATCAATATTCGGTGGTTACCCGATAGTCAATTTCAATGAGTTCAAGTATTTCACGGGGATTGACGGCAGTTGTTTTTATGATTCAGCAAACGACTTTTCAATATTTGAAAACACCACAACAATTAAACGAATTACAATTCCAAAGAATGTCAGTTGTAGCAAAAGTGAAATCAGCGATTCTATGTATTATCTCACACTTGATTACGTTTCTGTTGACGAAGAAAACCAAATGTACGATTCAAGAGGTAACTGTAATGCAATAATCAGCACTTCAACAAACACACTGTTAAGAGCATCCAACAACACCATAATACCAAATGATGTTACGGAAATAAATTGGGGTGCATTTCATAATCTAACGATAAGCAGCATAACAATTCCCGAAACCGTAACATCAATATTGGGTAGTGCATTTAGTAACTGTACAAACTTGACATCAGTGACAATTCCAAACTCTGTTACTGTTTTAAGTAGCAGCATCTTCAGCGGTTGCACTTCTCTGTCAAGTATAACAATCTCTAATTATGTTACTTCCATAGGGAATTTCGCATTTAGTGGATGCAGTTCTTTGTCGTCACTGACGATACCAAATAGTGTAACGACAATAGGTGCTTCGGCATTTCAAGGTTGCAGTAACTTGTCAAGCATCACATTGCCAAATTCTATCACTGCAATAAATAATAACACATTCATAAACTGTACCTCTCTGACAAGCATAACAATCCCCGAATCTGTAACAACAATCGGTGCAAGTGCATTTGAGAATTGCACATCTCTAACAAGCATAACACGCAATGGTTTGAATAACGCACCATCCATACAATCAACCACATTCAAGAATGTTGGAGAAAACGGTATTCTTACAGTTCCCACAGAGAGAGAATCATATTATATGCCGTGGCTTATACGTCTTTCGGCATACGGTTGGCGAATAAATGACGTTGTTGTGTCGCCACCAACCAACGCACCATTATATCAAATTTTAAATCAAAACGGTATTTCCAAAAGCAGTGTAATCGGATACAGAATATCTGATTTGGCACAGCTAACCGATAACCAAATATTAAGTTATGAAGGAGACGAAACAGAGGAGTCTTCGGACGATACCTGCTATTCAATATTTTATCAAGCAAGTGACTTAACCTCATTTGAAGAGTTCCAATACTTTACGGGTATATCTCACGACATAACCACTAAAACAAACAATCTGATAGGTAATGTTGGTTTCTTTGAAGGTACGTCAATATCAAAAATTGTATTGCCCCCACATTTGTCGGTTATTGGAGAGAAATGTTTTTATTGTTTACCGATTAACGAAATAACAATCCCACCATCTGTCACAACAATTATGTACAACGCATTTGCGGGTTGTGGAATTACAAAAATTGAAATACCAAGTTCTGTTAGTGAAATAGATGAACGTTCTTTGGCTTGTACAAATCTTACAGAGATTATATGCAAAGGCACAACTGCCCCACAATATAGTGGTCATTATAACAATCCGTCACCCTTCGGAAATGATGCGAATAATAGTACTGCACACGTCCCAAGAAACGGAATACTGAAATACCCCGCAGGAGCGGACTATTCCGTCTTGTTGTCAACATCAAAATACTATCTTGGTTATTTCGGGTGGACGGGTGAAGAGTTTTAATCGTTATGGACATCAAAGAGCGCATATTGCTTGCTTATGACAAGGTGCGGAGATACGCTCCGCAACACAAATGGGTTCTGTGTGGCTCTGCCGCAATGCTGTTGCAGGGTATTGATTTAGGCAGGACACCTCACGATGTTGATTTGTATATAGCAAATGACAAAACCAATGAATACTTAAAATACAAAAGGTTTTTCAATTTTGCACATCACGATTACGGGCTGAAACTTGATTTTCTGCTTTGTGTAAGACCCGACAACAACGAATTCTGTGTAATGGATTTCGGTGATGTCAAAAATGTTATTATGGACTTTCCCCAAGACGTTATAGTGTCAAAAGAATACGCAATCTGTCACACAAAATATGAAAGAAAAAAAATCAAGCACACCCACGACATTGAAATCATAAAAAACAAAATCGGGGAATGGACATCAAGAAACGCATAGTATCCGCTTATGACAAGATAAGGAAATGCTTTCCTCAACACAAGTGGATTTTGAGTGGTTCTGCCGCAATGCTGTTGCAGGGTATTGATTTAGGCAGGACACCGCACGACATTGACTTGCTTATAGCCAACGACACAACCAATGAATATCTAAACTACAAGTGGCTGTTCAATTTTCTCCGTCACGATTACGGGGTGAAACTTGACTTTCTTCATTGTGTTCACCCCGACAGCAACGAGTTTATTTCAATGGATTTATGCGGTGTTAACGACATTCTTATGAATACACCGCAAGCTGTAATAAAAGCAAAGGAGTACTATATAGGCAATTCAACAAACGAAAAGTCAATAGAAAAGCACAAACACGACATTGAAACCATAAAAAGCAAAATCGGGCAGTTGTGAAACTGTCCGATTTTGTGATGGGGGTCCCCCTTCTCGGAGTCAGACCGAAGTGTCTCAAGGACGTTCTCTCGTTGAACTATGGGGGGACATTTGTATGTTCTCTTATATAATAATAAGAACTTTTTTATTCTTCGTACTCACTTAACCCGAAAAGTTTGTTCTCTTGTGCGAATTTTTTCCAAGACGTTGCCCTGCTGTATGCCTCTAATGACTCATCGGGAACATATAATGCCTCAATGACCGCTCTTGCCGCTGTATTAAACGTGTTCCCGTCAATGGTGGGTGGTGTGGTGGCATAGCATACGACTGTTGTTACTGTAAGGTTTTCTGCTGCTGAACCAAACGGGTAAGCACCGATTTCCTTACATTTGCTTCCGATAATGAATTTTGTAACCGATGTCCATTGGTTGAAAGCACGAAGACCGATTTTTACCACACGGGGCAGTTCAAGGGTTTCGGGTGTCCAATTATCACAAGAAGAAAACGCATAATCACCGATTTCACGGACTGTGTTGAATAATGAAGTGTCAAATGTCTTTTTATAGGCTTGGAAAGCATATGTTCCTACCTTCGTCACCTTACAGTCAGCAAACGTGATTGCCGTTGACTGATTGTTTGCGCAGGCATATTCACCGATTTCTTTCACGGCTGCGGGGATTGTCTTGTCTGTTGCGTTCTGTGCCAAACAAACAAGTTTCTGTGACTGCCGCTCAATTATCATTGTACTGCTGTTGTCTGCATAGTAATATTGATTTTGGCTGTTTACTGTAAATGTGGTTATGTTGCTGTTATAAGTAAACGGATTTCCTGCAAGGTCTTCAACGGTGGCGGGGAGTTGGATGGAAGTGAATCTATAACAATTCCTAAAAACATCATTGCCGAGACGTTTAAGTTTAGGGAAATCGGTGGCGAGGTTCGTGGTTAGGTTGCTGCACCCATAAAACGCACTGTTACCGATTTCTTCAACGTTAGGAAAATACACCGTTGTCATTTCTTTACACACTCTGAACGCTTCTGTCGGTATTTTTTTGATTTTGTCGCTCGTCATAGACGTTATGCCCAAACAACCTTGAAATGAGCCTTCTCCAATCTCCGAAACGTTATTCAAATCAGATATTGTTATACTCTCACACATTTTGAATGTAGTATTACCGATATGTGTTATATTGTTCGGAAGAGCAGTCATTTGTAAATAAGTGCATCCGTTAAACAGAGCGTCACCAAGAAATGAAATGGTGTCGGGAAGTGTTACTCTTTGTAGGGATGTGCAACGCAAAAAAATGTTACCCAAAACAGTAACGGCATTAGACAGTATGGCTGATACCATTGCTGTGCAGTTTTGAAACTCACCGCCATCCAATTCGGTCACACCCGAAAAATATTTCAGCCAATCAGCGTCTGCAAGTTCTGTGTCACCTTTCCACGGACTGTCGTGGGGGTCCGAAAACTGCTTGAAATTGGTGATTTGTGCGATTTCTGCCAAAGAGACCTTACCCGATGTAGGTACTGTGATGCCGCATTCCGCAAGCGCATCAATAGCCACGGTGTCAGTTATTATGACCCACATACTCATATACTTGTGTTGGTCTCCCGTTTCAATCCAAGTGAATGTCGGGTAAGGGAACTGCTCCTTTGCTGCGTTCCATTCTGTCTCTGTTTCGTATTGTTTTAAGTATATCATATTTCCGAATGGTTTATATAGTTAATAATAACTGAAAGCGGTAGCTTTATCAGCAGGCATTGTATGCCCTTATTTTTAAAATAGACAGCAAAAACATTCACAAATATTGCGTCAAATCCGCAAAATAAAAAACGAAAAACGAAACTATGAAACACTTTACAATCAACGAACTCACCAAATCGGCAACTGCCGTAAGGCTCGGTATCAACAATACCCCCAACGCAACAATCGTGGCTCGTCTGACGAACCTCATCAACTATGTCCTTGACCCGCTGCGTGAGAAATGGGGCAAGCCTATCATCGTCACATCGGGTTACCGTTGCACCGCTCTGAACAACGCAGTGAACGGCAGCGCATCGTCACAGCACGTCCTCGGTGAAGCTGCGGACATCCGTACCGTCAGCGACAGCCGTGACGACAATATGGCTCTGCTGAAATGCCTGCTCAAGAGCGGTATCAAGTTTGACCAAGTGATTGCGGAGAACGTGGACTCAAAAGGCAGACCCGATTGGATTCACGTCAGCTTCACCACACGCAGGGCTAACCGCAACAAGCGCACCACAATGAAAAAAGTCAACGGCAGCACAAAGTATTACACGGGTATCGTTCTCCGCTAACCTTTATTTTTACATATAAAGAACTTGTGAACGGCAAATGGCAACGAAGAAAATTTTAGATAACCTTGACGCTTACTACATCTTTTTGGGCAAGGATGTCGCCAAAAGGGTGCAGCGGGTTACACTGAACACAGAAGAAATTTGGATACACGTTGGACAGACATACCAATTCCAATACACCGTGTTTCCGAAGGATGCACTGTTTGCCGAGATAACGTGGACTTCTTCCGACCCGACCATTGCTGACGTTGACGAGGACGGAAACGTCACGGGGTACAGCGAAGGCATCTGCTCAATAGCCGTTGAAATCGGTCACATTCGGTTCAAGGCAAAATGTCACGTTGCGTCAGTCATTGAGTTCAAAGACCCGTTGGTCAAGCAAATCTGTGTATCAAATTGGGACAAGGACTTTGACGGTGAACTTTCCTATGCGGAAGCCGCTGCTGTCAAGGCAATACCGTATCCGATGTTCACGGGTATGCCAATCACGTCATTTGACGAACTGACATATTTCACGGGAGTAAAGACCATTGCACCGAATGCGTTCAACGGATGCACGTCACTCAACTCCATTGTCATACCCGAAAACTGTGAACGTATCGGGAAGAACGCATTCTCATATACGGCAATCTCCTATATCAACATCCCTCTGTCCGTGGAACGTATCGGCAACGGTGCTTTCTCATATACACCGAACTTGTCGGACATCCACTGCGACTCTCCCGTTCCCGCAACTGTCGGGACGTACATCTTTGAATGGTGTCCGTCATTGGACAAGATACTTGTTCCGTCTGCATCAGCGGACGACTACTGCGCAGCGGAGAATTGGTATGAATACCGTTCATACATCAACAAGTTCGGCTTTGACTATATCTTTGATTTCTATTTGGGATAACTTGCTGAATGAGGGAAAGTTTTATTTTTAATAAACACAATCTAACGAAAACAACATAGTATGCAAAAGTTTGAGGATTTTTTAGCTAACCACTATTTTGCTTCGCAGGACTTGGACAAGGTGTTGAAACACAACGAAAAGCAAGCGGACAAAAAACGCAACGGAAAGTTTTTCTTCAAAAACATCATATTTTTCACCAACGAGCGTGACCCCGAAAAGAACAAGACGCTCCACAACCTCAAAGAGGTCATTGACCACGAAGACGTGAAACTGTACACATTCGTTGCTGACGAGGTGTCATTCAAGGCTGACGGCACGAAGATTGAGTTCAAGGACAACGAAACAAGGTTTGTGCTGAAAGACGAGTCCAACGTTGACACCATCGTTATCGTGCGTCTTGGTGCGCAGGATTCTGACGGGTGCATTGAACTCATCAAGGAGTTGCAGAATTGGGGTCTGTTCGTCATCAACCCCATCCAAAGCGCACAGAAAGCGTCAAACAAGTACACCTCATCTGTTCTGATGGACAGATTTGACGTTCCGCAGCCGAGGTTCACGCTGCTCAAAAAGAACGACATTGAGCGTGGTGTTGAGTCGCTCGGAAAGAAGCTGAAGGAAATCTACCCCGACTACGGAAAGGACGAGGAAGAGGACAAGAAACGTGAATACGTTGTCAAGTTGCTCAACGGTCACGGTGGAACGGGTGTGTTTATGGTTAACGGCAAGTCAATCCTCTCAATCCTGCAAGCTATGTTCGCAGTGGACGAGGAACTTGAACTGCTGTTACAGAAGAAAGAGGAAGCTGACGGTGGCGACATCCGTGTCCACGTCCTCACGATGCGTACCAAGCAGGTCATTCTCGCAGCTATGAAACGTGTGAAGATTGAGGGTGATTTCCGCTCAAACGTTTCTCTCGGTGCTACCGCAGAAAAGGTGGACATCACAGAGGAGCAGGAGCAGATTGCGCTGAAAGTCGCCAAGATTTCGGGTATGCCGTGGTGTGCCGTTGACATTATGCCGTTGAAGAAAGGTTCTAACCCCGAAGTCGGTGATAATGTGGTGCTTGAATATAACGCATCGCCCGGCACGGAAGGCATCAGCGAGGTAATCAAGGAGAACTTTATGGGTATCCTGCTTAACGCTATCAACGACCTCAACGAACTTGTCCTTATGCCCAAGAGCATTGGCTACATTGAGAACATCACGTTCATTCTGAAAGACGAGGACGAGCCGTTCACCATCCCTGCAAAGTTTGACACGGGTAACGGTGCAAACGCATCCACCATCGGGTGTGACAAGGTTGTTGTCAAGGAGAACAAGGTACTCGCCACAATCAACGGCAAGGAGTATGAGTTTGAGAAGCACGGCAACAGCAACGCAAAGGTCGGGCAGGTGACAGAGGAGCGTGTGACGGTAATCGTTCCCGAAATCAAGATTGGCTCACGCAAGCTGCTTGACGTTGAGTTCGCATTGGTTGACAACCGCAAGAAATCCACGAAAGTCCTTCTGAACCGTGACGTTATGTCAAAAATCGGTTATATGGTCAACCCCGCCAAGAAGTACGTCCTCAAAAACGAAATGGATTGGAACGAAACTTAATTTTTATTTTTCATTTTTCAGATATGAAATCTTTGAAACTTTTTTTGGAAACAATGGGACCCCACGATGAGAGCGACACCTATAATCAGATGTATTCGCAGGTAGAGCCTTATCTCGGCAAATGGGGCGCAGGAGAGGTTCGTGGTTGGAGAAGAAACCGAGGTATCGCCTTCCACGTCACAAAGGGTAGCAACGTTGAACAGAACGATTGGATTGTCATTCGTTGGAATCCCGATTATGACGACTACACAATTATGCTGTCTGAATACGGTGAGGGTGACGAGGCAACAGCGAAATCCGTTAAGGACAACGTGTACAGCAATGACTTGGAAAATGTGATTGACAGAATGTTGGGTATCTGATTTCACCACATAGACTTATAGCAAAGCGGCTGCGTTTCACAACGTAGCCGCTTTAGTAACCTTATTAACCATTTAATTAAATCAAAACTATGAGTTTTTTGAGTACACATCAGACTTTATTTCCGCTTCGCAGCGTACTTGTTAAAGCCTAAAAGTCCAAAAAAAATAAAAAACAAGTAACTCTACTTTATATGTTGTCATTTAGGGTCAGACAATTCAATGGATTGGTGTTAAAAAACGTTAAGGTTCGTTCTGTAAATCACCGAATGTGAAACCGACAATAGGTGGCAGGTGGTCATTCTCGGAATAGTCGTCACTGACGTTGTCAGAGCCGACCTTCTCCTGCAACCGAAGCATTTCAATCTCCGCATTCGCTGCGGCAATGTACTCGGTCTGCCGACTGATTATTTCCTGCGCACCTGCGATGTGACGTTTCAGTTGTGCAACCTTGCGCCTGCGCATTTTGTCACAGAACACCATCTCAAAGTGCTGCGGATGCAGCCACCCGATGGGGAATTTGATTTCAGTCTCATACCACTTCCCCGTGCGTCCGTCAGTGTAATGGAACAGAATGTACTCTCCCGTGAACTTTAGGATGCCGTCAATGCCGCCTCTGTCAGCGTTATAGATAATGCCGAAAATGTCTTTCGCATCCACTTTCAGCTTTTTGCAGAAATTGTAGTACTGTTTGATGATTGGTTCGCACAGTTCAATTGCGGATTTCTCGGCAGCAGCGGATTTGAACTTGCTGTCGCCCGTAAAATCGTCATAAAGGGTAGTGACCAATTTGACTATATCGTTGCGTTCAGTATTCGTCATTGTAGTGGGTTTATTGTCGGTTCAACACGTTCAATCTTTGAAAGTCTCGTCAAGTTTTTTAAGCCGTTCCTCAACGTCCTTGATGTTGCTCAATAGGGTGCTTCGCTGTTGGAGCAGTTCGCTGCGGATTTTGGTTTTCGCAATATCCCGTATTGCTTCTTCGGGATTCATAATCTCAAGCCACTGTACGGGCATATAGAAATATGCCTCTTCGTGGTCGGGGTTCTCTGCCTCGGAAATGATTGACAAAAACGGAGACTTTGACAATCCACGTTTGTATCGGATTCCATACGGTTTCCGCAGGTTGGTGAACACAGCCGTTGAGCAGCGTTCATAGTCAACGTACCCGAATTCCTCGCAGGTTTCCAAATAACTGTCCATAAGCGGTTTGCACTTTTTCAGCAGAGCCGTTTCCGCTGTTGTGCGTCTGTACGGGCTGTCACTCAACAAGTCCGCAATAAGGTTCTGTATTTCTTTTGTCATAGCTACACCAATTTATACATTTCTTCATTTATTGCGTCAATCTTGCGGCAGATGTTGGAAAGTTCGTGGTTGAGGTCGTCACGCTTTGCTTGCAGTTCCTCCAACTTTGCCTCCTTGACCATCTTCTCAAACTCTTTGGGGCGGTCGCTTTCGGGAATGAAAAGCCACGACTTCGGCATAAGGAAAACGTGCCAATCCCCCTCACAGTCGGTTTTCGTGTACAAGAAGAATGTCTCGTCATCCTCGTCATACCTTATGCGTTCAAACTCTGTGTAATAAACAGTAGAGCATCCGTCAAGGCACAGTTTGTAGTATGAGTTCTTCTCGCACACTTTCATAAACTCCTCCGCAATCTGTGAGCAGTGTTGCAGAAGGGTTTCCTCGGCAAATCTCCGTGCGGAGATACTGTCACCGTTCAGCTTTTCAAGCAGGTCTTGCAGGGTGTTCTCAATGGTTTCTTTGTCACCGCTGCGAAGCCCTGCAATCATAAGGGATTTCTGTTCGTCAGTATTCATAGTCCTATTGCTTGATATTCAGTTTGATGTCGTGCGCAACGCACCACTCACACAGACCGATAAGGGCTTCCTTCGGTGTGTCCCCGTAGTAAAAAGCGTTGTCGTATGGCGGCTCTTCGGAATTCGGGTTCATACATAGGAATTCTCCCTGCACACCATAAGATGCGCACCAATTCTTGCCCACGTTATGCAGGTTCAGATGTTGGATGTCGTCACCCTTGTCGGAAATGGTGTAGTAGTAACAACCGTCTTCGTACTCAACCTTGTGGTTTCCCACGAATGACGGCAGCATAGCCAACAGTTCGTCAGTTGTTAATTTATTGAAATCCATAGCGGTGAATGTTGTTAGGTGAATGTTAATCGCAATGTTAAGCGAAATACGCATCAATGAACTGACGCAGTATTGCACGTTTCTCATAAACGCAGGCAGGCACTGCCTCCTTCAACTCATCGTCAAACCCGTTGACAATCATTGAACGGACTTTGGTCGCTGACAGATTGTCATAGATACCGCCCCTTGCCAACAAGATGAACGAAACGAAATTCTTTGTGACAAACGGTGGAAACCAAGACATAATGATTTGAAATCCGTCACTGTAGTAGATTGAGAAACGGGCATTGTTGGTGTACTTGACAATGTTGCTGTAAAGGTAGAAACCCCAATCGTGGCTGTTGTCGCTCTCATCGGTCAAATCGTCAAGGGCAACGATAATCACCCTCTTCGCCTCTTCTTCACCGAATTTCTCTATGATAGCCTGCTCTGCCATTTCCACACGCAGCTTGACGGGGATGGGGTTGCGCTTGTTCAGCTTGTCAGCACTGCCGACAAGCAGCAGCACATAGTCATTCGTTTTCAGTGCGTCCTCAACCAATACCAAGTGTCCGTTGTGGATTGGCTGTAAGCGGGCGATGATAACACCGTATTTCTTCTTGTTCATAATGTAGTTATTAAATTTTGGTAATGATATACTTGTTGGCTATAAAAGCCGATTTATTAAAAAGGTCAGTCGGCAGGATTACTCGCTGTAGGTTGGATAAAAATTGGACTAATTGCCCGCCAACCGACCTATGATTCATTCAGTAGTCACCAAGTAGAGTACATACCTTCGGGTGCTTCAAGAGCCAAGCCCATTGGGATTAAACCTCTGTAGTCAAACATATTCTTGTTTAACCAATCTTGAGAGTTATATAGAGCAGGAAACGGTTCTCCATTCATAGTATGATTTGCAAGTATTTCAGTATCTAACTCACAAACTTTTCCATACTCTTTTTTTTCTTCTTCAGTCATTGAAGAAAGTGGACGAAGATAAGGTTTAACGGTTTCCAACGGTATATCTTCATCACAGTTTTCAAAGTAGAAGTCCCAATAAATACCCTGCCCTATAATCACTTTATTGATACATATAAGAGTATCTATCTTAATTTCTCCCGAAAGTATATCATAACAGCATTTTACATCGTATGGCAATCTTGCACATAGGTCTTGCAGCAACAGTATTTTCTCCTTTTGTGTCATACCTTTATCGTTTAATTAGTTGTTAAAAAGTATCCTTTTCTGAGTAATTCCTCTGTAAGCATATTGCCAAGATACAAATCCATTAAGTCTGATTCTTCCATATCTTTCTCGTTTTAATATAAGTATTCTATGCTACTTGTTTAACCATTTCGTAGTCCACGACACCGATGGATGCCTTGAACATATATCTGAAACTGTCACAGCCGCTCATTCTGCGGGTGTTCCATCGGTACACAGCCTCGTCCACATACCTTTGCAGGTACTTGCTTGAGATTGAGTGGTAGATACCCTCAATCATTCGCTTCAACGTACCCCAAAAGCCCTCAATCGTGTTGGTGAAGTCAGCACCCTTAACATACTCACTCCGTCCGTGGTTGACAACCTTGTGGGTGTACTTGGTTGCGTCAAGTCCGTTGTATGAGGTCAGTTCATCGGTGTAGATGTTTGACCCCTCTGCAACGAATTGGTTAATGATGGGCAGCAGGGTTGCCCCATCCGTCTTGTCGCACTTTAAGGCTACCACCTTACCGCCTCGCTGTATCATTCCGAACACGGGGGTCTTGGTCTTGGTGCTGCGCCCTTGAGTGCCTTTGGTGCGCTTGCTTTCGTGCTTGTTCTTCTCCTTACCGCCAATGTAGGCTTCGTCACACTCCACGTCACCCATCAGTGCGATGGTATCGTCTTGGGCGAACAACGTGCGGATTTTCTGCAAGATGAACCAAGCGGTCTTTTGGGTAACGTCAATGTCCCTTGAGAGTTGGTGGGAACTGACACCCTTCTTGTGGCTGCTGATGAGGTACATCGCCATAAACCACTTGCGTAGGGGTATCTTTGTGTTCTCAAAGATAGTACCCACCTTCTCGCTGAAGTTGGAGTTGCACTTGGAACAGCAGAACCGCCCATCGGCTCTCTTGTGGCAATGGTGCTGACCGCAATAGGGGCAGACCACATCATCACCCCAACGTGAGGTAACGATTGCTTGTCGGCACTTGCTTTCGGTGTTGAAATAAGTCGCTACTGAATAAAGCGAGTTGAATTTACTGAAGTTAATCATAGTCCAATTATTTTTATCCTCTACAAAGATACTACAAATAATTGAAAAAACCAAATTTATTTCACTAAAAATCAACTTCATAACTCACTTTTTCAGCCAACAAGTATATCATTACCTAAATTTTAGATTAAGTCGTCAATTTCTTTGTCAAGTTGTAAATTTTTGCTGCGGAGATGCTGAACACGCAGTTCAAGAGCGGAAATCTCCGCAACAACGGCACTGCGGGCATTAATGAGGGTTCTGCGTTTGCTGTCCTTGACGAGTTGGTTGAACGTTGCCGTTATATGCTCATCATCAAGCCAAGACGCAGGCATAGTGAACTTTCCGAACTTACCGTATTGGTCGCTGAATGTGGAAAGTACAAACTCTTCCCTATCGTGGTTGTAGAAGATTGACTCAAATCCACGCTCCAACATAAATTCGGGCGGTTTGTTCATATACGTTTCGTCCGTGTAGTTGTACTCAATGCACGTTTCAATGAACGCTTTCGCAATGGGGGCGCACACGGACAGCAGGGCTGTGTTATACACGTCCCATACAGTTCCGTCACCGCACTTAAGCCCCTTAATCAGATGTTTTATCGTTTCTGTCATAGCTACGATTATCTTTGTTCCATATTTTTCAACTCTTTTGAAACCTCGTCATACCGCTGTTGCAGTTCAGCGAGTTCATTGTTGAGTTTTTGAACCTTTTGGGTTCTACTCGCAATCTTGATGGCAAGGTAATATTCTTCATACTTGGCGGCATTCACCTTCTCCTCCTCAAACCGCTTGTCCGAAAGCCATTCAAGGGGTATTTTGAGGATGACAATGTCAGTACCCCGTTTAGCGATAATTTTTACGTTTTCGCTGTCATTCAAGTTTCCTGCCTTCGGCACACGGAAAATTGTCAGATGTCCGCTTTTTTCACAAAACGGTGGAGCGACATTTCTTGCACTGTACAACCCGACATATGCGTCAAGGACGGGTTGCAGGATGTCAATGATTTCCTGCTCCGTGTCCGTGACCCCAAAGCTGTCGGGTTCGCTTTTCAGACGGCAGAGAAGTTCATTAAAATGACTGATGTCAACGTTGAATTCAATATTCATAAGCGGGCTGTTCAGTCGTCAACCGTAATCACCAAGTCAAGGGCATCAGTGTACGAAGGGTCATCACTGTTGAAGAAGAATTCACCGTTTTCACTGAAATGTGCGACTGTGGGCGGCAGGAAATCGTATTCCTTGTTAAGGATTTCTACCCTAACGTTCTGACCGCACACAATCTCGCTTCTGTCGGTTTCGTATTCAACAGAAATAACTTTCAGATTGTTAGCGTGACGCAGGGTAACAGTGCCGTTACCATTCTTTAATACACGCTGTGCCGTCTTTACCGAAAATGGAACTGTATGTGCCATATGCTTTGATTTTGAGTTGTACGGGTAGAATATCCACCCGCACTTTATATGTAGTAAAACCGTTTCAGATGTTTCAATAGTAAACCATTAAAGAATGTTAATATTGTCGTTTTGTGAAAACGAAAAATGAAAAACGGATTTTATTTTTACTTATGACAAAGAACACTTACAAATGGTACGACTCACCGTCCACATACACATACGACCCGACACGGGGTCTGTATGAGCAGATATGGGACATTGTTGACGCAAAGCTGCATTGGTACAGCGATATGCTGTCGTGGAACGAGTTCTACAACTACGACAAATGGAAAGACCTTCCGCTGAACCTGCGGTACGCAAAGGTCACCACAATCACGATACCCGACATTGAACACGAAATCGCCACCATTGAAGAAGGAAAGGAACGGGAACTGTTTGACCTCATTATGTGGAAAATGCCGTATTTCGTGTGGCGAGACCCGAACAGCGGGAACTCCGTGAGAACCTATGACGAAACGCAGAAAGAGGAGATAAGGAGAAACTGTGAATGCCGCAAGATAGTTCCCTGCCACGAAAGGAAATGGTACGATTGGAACACTTTCGTATTGGACGGTGACTCATACAACGATTTCTACGTTACGATTGACGGCAAGAAATATGACATTATGTTGAAGCGGTTCAACGAGTTCACGTTCAGACGGAAAGAACTCGTCCTTGACCTAACGGGTATGTGCGAGGGGAATGACGTGCTGCGGAAGATGTGCGTATTCTGTAGTTCGGACACCCTGCGTGACTGCTCACGGATGTTCGCTGAATGCAGGAAACTCAAACACGTTGACTTGTCAAACTGCAATCTGAATTGGACGACATCGCTGAAAGAGATGTTTCTGAACTGCGTGAACTTGGAACGCATAGACCTTTCAAACCTTGACCTCAACGTCAACGACCCCGCAACGACAGATATGTTCACCAACTGTTTCTCGTTAAAGACCATTGACGTGCGGAACGTTGGTGAGCCGACACTGTGGATGCTGCGCTGCATACTCAACGAATGCGGGGTACACGGTGTGGAATTCGTGAAATGAAAAACTGAATTTATTATTACATAAACTACATATACAAATAAAACGTAAAGAGTATGAAAGACTTCAAAGATTTTATCAGCGAACCCGTCACGGAGGCAAGGAAAGACCCCGACAGACCCACAAAGACGGAAGACGAGGCAATCGCAGAACTCAAAGAGCGCATTGAAACCGCAAATTGGGACAATGAACTCTACTACGCAGCGGTTCATTGGATTCAAAGCAATAAGGAGGCAATCGCAGGAAACGATAGGTGTTTTGTGGTTAACAAAGATAGTGGTGCGTGGGTATCGTCTTGGGGAATTGACAGAGAAATTCTTGAAACCGTTGCTGAAAAGCTGAAATCAGCAAAATTTAGGGCAAGATATTAAAAAAATTCGGACACATCTATGAAAGACATCACCACATATATCACGGAGAAGCATTTTGAAGACGACAACGACTACTATTGGGCATACGATTTCGTTGTGAAGGTAGGTAAAGACGTTGTGAAGAAAATCCTGCGCAAGGACAAGGAGATAACCAAAGAAATGTTTGACAGTGTCGTCAGTGACGCATTCGGTGAGGGTATGCTCCGCTATGAGAGAAAACATCCCGAAATAATCAATGATGACGGGGACTACGAATGGGCAGACAAAATCAAAAAGGACGCTACTGAAGAAATCGGCTATTACATAACCGATGAATTGGGCATCAAGATAGTAGGTTAAACTCCTACACAAGACAATACAAGAAAAGCACCGCAAGGTGCTTTTCTGCTATACAGCCGTGAACCAATCGGAATAATGTCTGTCACCGAACTTGCGTTCCCGCATACGGTCAAGCCCGATAAAGCGCACAGAACGCTCACCGTCAGCGACCAACCCCTCTGCGCTTTTCTCGTCATTGGGGTAGAACCCCATTTCGTAGGGGGTCATAACGGTATAGGGGAACTCCATTTCGTTGTGCATATGGTAATGACCGTAGCACCAAGCCACAAGCGGATGTCCAAGTTCCACCAAGCGGCAGTACAGTTCCATCAGCATCCTGCGGTCTTTCTTGTTCTCCTCTTTCAGCGTTGGGTCAAACTCACCGTGTTCGGTAACCCTATCGTCATTGCACGGCAACGCAAAGGAAGGTGCGCAATGTGTCGCCACATAGGAAATGGGCGGCAGGGCAGTGAGCAGGTCGTCAGTGTACGGTGTCGGACGTTCACCGTCCCACCAATCCTCACCCTGCCTGCGCAGGTGCTTGTCCGATGACCTCGCCCCGCCAATGCACAGAATGTTTCCTGCGGACGTTTGCAGGACGGTATAGTCGGGTACAATGGTGATGAACTCAAACTCGTCAAACTCCTGCGGTGGAGAGGTGTACCAAGACGGGTCATCGTGGTTGCCACGCATAAAGACGATATGGTTGCGCAGCCTGCGCATCTTCTTCGCCATCTTTCTGAACTCGGTGACGTAATATGCGGGGGAGGAAAATCCGAAACCGACATCACCGCATACGACAACAAGTGTGTCGGAGTAATGTTTCATCTCGCAGATTTCCCATCCGAGCATACGGTAAGTTCCGTGGATATCACCGATGAATCTGACGTGTTTGTATTCTGTTAGCTGTATTGTGTTCATTACATTTCTATACCCTCGTTTTTAAGGTATTCGTAGTTGGCTCTTGAAGCCCAAGCGAATTCAAAGACTGTCTTAATCACGTCTTCCGTTGTGACACGACCGCCCTCCAACTTAAAGTAACGCTTGTTGGTGCGCCACTCGTTAATAAGGAATTT
>JAEIGA010006790.1_pt1 | contig 17391 bp, 25 predicted proteins | sample 9270691 | NCBI WGS metagenome assembly JAEIGA01 (sample SAMN17057246, study PRJNA624740) | gut metagenome | biome: biome; isolation source: fecal sample | host: Bos grunniens | place: China: Xizang | collected 2019 | reverse complement strand
CTTTACCTTAATTGTGTTAAGAGTTTCAATTTTATGATGGATATTCTGGTCCGCAGCTTCACGGTCCTCGATTTCAGTATTAATACGTTCATCTACACGATTAATTTCAGATGTAAATTTGGCATCAACAGCTGCATCTTCGGCATTTACATAAGGAACTGAAGCAAGAAGCTCATTATATTGATTTTTTGGATTATAAAATTTATTGCTCATAATTAGTTAACTATTTGAATTTGAGTTGCTACTATTTTACGAAGAGAATTATCATCCGGAGCTATAGCGGAACTATTAACGCTCGCAGCTACTTGACTTAATCTAATGAGATATGAAGTATTATTAAATAATTTTTCATCTTTTTCAATTAAAATTTCAGCTGCTCCTGCAGATTGAGGACTTCCGGGAGTTATCTGACGAAGAATTACACCATATTTTGATGCAGGGAAATTGGCAAGAAGTATATCCAACGACTCACCAAATGGAATTTCTTTTTCTACTGCAATATTAAAATATCCGTTAGAAAAGAACTTTTCAACATAATCTTCAGTGTTTAACTTGTTAATTTGTATAAAATCACCATCGAAGTTGGGAGTTACTGTATATCTGGTAACGGGTTTACCGTCAGGGTCAGTTGTTGGTACTGCAATTAAAAACGGGTCCGAGTAACTATAAAGATCATCAATTAAAAGATTATCAGGGCGTTTAGGAAGTTGGTCTGCCTTAACATCTGCATACGAAATAGCTATGTTCTTTTTAACATTCTGACCAGTGTATGGATCAATGCTATCTACAAAGCCAACAAGTTTAACACCCGTCGCAACTTGTGTTTCTGGATGAAACTCTTCAAACTCTGAAAATTTTGTTCTATTGATTACTATATTTTGACATTTAGAAATCATACTAAAAACTATTTATGATAAAAGGTTGTACCAGTTAAGGTACAACCTTTTAATAAATCTTTGTTTAATCTTTTAGAATAAATTAGTGACGAGAGCAGTAAGCCAATCAATAATCTCTACCCCATGATAGGTGAAAAGATATATGATTACTGCAAGAATACCAGCGGCGGTATAATAAAGACCTTTCTTATACCAAACTGTGTCAGCATCACCTTTAGAAAAGGCTGCCTTCATAACAGCGGTAACACACTCAATAATCTTCTTGATAATGTTAGCCTTCTGTTCTTCTGATACAACTGGCTTTGAGTCAGTTTCTGGTGCGTTTTTAATCTGTTCGTCTGCCATACAAAATTATTTATTCAATTGTAAGTAATGTATCACCATCACTTAAAACGTAATTAGTGTCAGCTACATATGTTGCCATTTTTTCTTTCTCGATAGCCGCAAGAGCTTCTGCAATTGGTCCTGCTGTTAAAGGTTGAATCGTAGCTGCAGCCCCATTTTCACCTGGAACATACTGTTCTTTACCAACACTAGATAATTTTTTACCACTTTCTACCTCAGCATTCAAAATGTATTCTAAAATCTTTTCAGCATCAGCTTCAGAAAGCATGCAACGATTTACAACTTCTAAATCCTTGGCTTCTACATAATATGTCTCAGATGGGTCGTGTTCTGGAGACCATTTCTGGCCAAGATCAAGATATGCAAAGTCTCCATAGAACTTAATACGAAGCATGAAACGAATTCTATATTGGGCGCGATAAGGATAAGGGTCATTTCCCGCCTCAATAACTAAAGGTTCGCCCCATTTACCATCAATATGTTCACGCTTAAAGTGAATTAAACTATTTTCATTACCCTGAAGAGCCAAACATGCTCTCATTTGCTTAGCAACTAGAGCGAAATCATCAAATCTGCTAACAAAGAAAGGCTTATCTGGACCATATTGACCTTCATCGAAATAATCGATATAATCAATAGCGCATCTGCCTCTTGTTGGTAAGTCTATAACTATTGGTTTTAATACTGCCATAATACATTATTTACAAAAGAAATCACCCATACGTTACATACGTATGGGTGTAAGGTAATTAATATCTACAACAGTGCACTTGGTATCTACGAAATCAAAGACTTCATTGATATGATAATGTCCAAACCACCATCTCTCGGGCTTAAATTGCTCTCTAATCTCTTCCAAACGCTTATTTTCACTATTAATATAATTGTTTAAGAAATAATCGCGCTCAAAGAATACACAATTATCCTTAGTGAGAGGTGGGCATTTAGGTGGACGAGGACCCGTATGACTCAAAATGAAGTCAAATTTCTCCTCAATACCATTGGTATTAGGTAATATTTCACCTTCCCACCAGTCATTAAGCTTATAAAGGTTACCATGGCGGCGATGTTCACTAATAAAAGAGCGTCGAACACAACGATCTATAGAACATGCACCGCCAATAACTATTCCGTTAGCACCATTTATTGTAATACGAGTTAAATCCGGTATTACTTTGAAGTTTGTGAACTTATCCCAGAACCTTTTTGCTATAGGAGACTGCTCTTCTGGTACATAAAAGAATGCAGGATTGTCATGATTGCCTCGAAAGGCATAACACATAATGTTACGCTCTTTACAAAGCTCATCAAATTTGAGATAATGTTTGTAATCTCTATAACGCCAGATACCTACATCACCTAACAGGATTAATGTACAGTTGGTAATATCCTCAAACTTAATTAAAAGTTGGAGAACGCTGGTGTCTCCGTGGATATCACCTACACCGTAAACATCACCTGCAATATTAATCTTCATTAATTTCTTGTACCTTTGTTCTGTTAATTAGATTAAAGTCAACTTTAAGGTCATATCCGCTTTCATCTTCTCTTTTTACATCTTTGAATTGAAGAAGAAACAGCTGCGATGAAATCATATTAGAAAATTTAATAATTTGATTGGGAAGACACTTACCTTCCTTAATAGATTGTTCTCCAGGAATAATAAATGCAGAATTCATCTTAGAAATAATAACAATTCGCGGAGAATCAAATAGAATTTTATCTAAGAATCGAAGAGAATTATCTATAATTGTTAGTTCTTCAACTTTGTGTTTTTCCAATCGCCACTCATTTTCTTCTTTTTGATAATCGATAAGTTCCATTACTAAATCTCCGATAGTACATTTCTCTCTATCAGCATAAGATTTAACATGGTTTGGCATTGAAAATACTGTAATGCAATCAACAATATTAATATTTTTACAGATTTCCAAAAATTTATCAAACTCTAATTCCAACACTGGTACTTCAATAGACTCTTCGTTGTCACTCATAAGTATATTATATCATAAAATCGGGAAGAATTACTTCCCGACTGAAAAATGTTCAATAATTTCAGCACCTCGAGGACCAACCCACTTATCAGTCTTGCGAACGTCAAAGGTAGAACCTCGTTTTGTTGCATTATCAAGGGATGTTACTCGTTCCTTACCAACCATATTGGAGTTCTGAACATCATTCCAAAGCTGATGCATAGGCAAACGGCAGAGGTTACCAAGACCCGCAGCTACATAAATGAGGTCGATAATACCATCTGCAAACTCAACAATATCATTATTCTCAGCGGCTTTCTTAATTTCAGCAAGTTCTTCCTCAAGATGACCAATTTTCATCATAAGATTATCCTTTTGGATAAAATAAGGAGCCTTTTCAAACATTTCTTCACGAGTCATAAGACCATACTTAACCTGGAAATCAAATGTATCATCAAATACATTAGAAATATGGTTGAAAAGCATAGCAATCTCCTCAGGAGTCATCTGGGTCTTAAGAATTGGCTTAATTTCTTCAACTTCATAACCATTTAGAGTAGATTCGTCAATACTAAATCCAATACCATTAATAGTTTGAATACGCTCACATGAAGGATAATAATTTTCCAGCTTAGGATTAAGAGCAAAAATATATGAAAAAGATGCACCCTTGAGAGTTACGCGCAATGCAGGATACATACCGCAAAGCTTTTCCTTTAGTTCTTGAAAGTTTTCACAATTATTTGCTTTAATATAGTCGTTAAAAGTCATAATTTTCTTATGTATTAGTTCTAAATTAATGTAAAGTTATTTCAAAATCCCTTCCTTCTTCATCTGCTATTGATTTAGTACGAGTTCTATCAAATAAGGCATGCATCTCAGACGCCATAATCTTCCCGAATGCCCCGCTTCTGATTAATGAATCCTCATCATACCATCGTTGTTTACAATTATAACAACAATATGTATAGCTAAATGATGGAGAATCGAACCAATCTAAAAACGATGAGCCTACTCTTGAATAAGTTACGTGCCCATTTTCAAAAATGGGCTCAAATAACCTTCTTTCTGCCTCTATCATGGAAATAATATTCAATTTAGTGCTTCCACAATGAGGACATTTAAACTTTTTAATACTCGGTTTAATCATACAGATACCGGCATATCTATCTTATTCAATGGCTTATATTCCATAATCTTAAAATCGGAACCATCGATTGCAAAATCGTTCAAATCACACCAACCTTTCTTCGCAATAATATCAAAAATTCTATCTTCAATATAAAGTTTAGGCTGAGGACAAGCTTTAAACTCATCAGTTTCGGCTCGATTAAGCATTTCATTAACACCATCAATCTGGTTTACATAGATATGACTATCACCAAGAAGACCATAAACATGCCCAGGAATGTGTCCAGTGCACAAAGCTACAATCTTATTAAGAAGTGTATACAAAAGCATATCGTAAGGTATACCGATTGGCATATCGCATGAACGCTGAACCCATCTGGTATGCAACATACGCTTACCATCTTCCATTGGCTGAGAATAAAATTCCATTGTGTGATGGCAAGGAGGAAGAGCCATCTTAGAAAGCTTAGACGGATTCCACATAGTTGCTACAAGACGTCTGTCATCGGGATTTGTACGAAGAGTATCAATAATATTCTGAATCTGATTTACATATACGCTCTTATATTCAATTGTTTCATAACCATATTCATATGCATCCTGGTCCTCGGGAATTTCTATTTTATAATCATGCCAATTTACAAGTTGAGCACCATAAACAGGACCAAGATTATTATCTTTATTAGCCCAAGGTTGCCAATATTTTACACCATGGTCAAGAAGATATTGAGTATTAGTCTGAGGAAGCTTAGAATAACGCTCATCCTTCATATGAAGACCAAGAATCCAAAGTACTTCAATCAAAGCACCTTTAAAATAAACTTTTCGAAGGTTTGAAAGAGGAATATTATTATATCCTTCTGCATCTTCTTCAGCACAAATCTGCGTATTAAACACAGAAAGGGTATCGGTACCCGTGCGATTTTGCTTACGGGTACCATTATCCATAATATGTTGAAGCACTTTTATATATGTTTCATCAAATTTCATAATTATACAAATCGTTCAAGGAAATATTTCGGAAGTTTTTCTTTATTACGAAGGACTGCATCAAGAATAAGCCCATCAAGAATATATGTTTCACTATAATCTGAAGCAGTTCTGTTACAACGACCGCACATCTGAATCAAAGTAGAGAGCATTGCGTCTGAATACCATTCCTTATCATTTTCAAACTTACGTTTTACACGTTCATCATTAAGAGGAAGGAACGGTGCCTTCATAACAATCTGAAATTCACCCAAATCTCCCTTCAAATCAACACCATGTGTCATAGAAGGTGATACCAATACCGTTGGTTCACTAGTTTCAGAATGAATTTGAAGAATTCTTTCATTGTCAATACCTTGCTCACGGAACAAAAAACGCTTGTCATGACCCAATTCTGCTTTCAAATATCGCAAAACATCCATAGAATGAGTGTGAATAATACCCTTTTTGTTCTTATACATATTACAAATCTGACCCGCTAGCTTAGACATTTGAGGTAGAAGCTGATCTTTGTTCTTATAATTAAGTCTAAACTTAGACGTACACTTAATAGGGGCCTTCTTTGCAGATAATGTCGTTGCAGTTTCTATAAAGTAATACTCATCAATACCCAAAGTTTTTGCAAACTTTGCAGGATTTACAATGGTTGCAGACATTAAGATAATGTGCTTGCCATACTTGAAAATTCTATTGGCTAACTTATCTACATTGTAGGGTTGAAAATTAAGTCCAGTTAGTGAATGTTCAATAATATATTCAGTTTCAGGCCAAGTATCAATAATAGTTGCAAATGCTTCTTTATACTTTCGCAACAGACCAAGACGTTGTGACTCCTCTTTATTCAAATGCTTCTTCTTTGTACTTCCTGTGAGCGTTTTGGAAAGTTTGTTCATAAATTGATTATATTCATATTCACAAAGAGCAGCCATATCACTTACCCAATTAAAAATCGTACTTCGAGAAGCATTAATATCTGGCGTGATCGGGAATTCAGGATCAATTTTCTTAAGCTCCTTTACTAAGATTTCAAAAGTATATCGTCCTACCAACTCACTTTCAAGCTCAGAAGCTTCATCACAAATAATAAACTCTTTATTTTTTACAATAGGTGGCAATGATTCAAACATTGCGTAGTTATAAAAAGAGCAAATATTAGTTACTGTCTTATTACGTTGGTTAAAATAAGGACATCTATCACAAGAAAGGCACTTTTTCAATTGCCCTCTGGTAAAGCTGCAAGGAGCCGCATCGCAAGAAAACATATCGTTAACTGCACAAACATAATTTCCTTTACCCTTTAACGCTTCACCATCATTAAAGAAATCAGTATATTGGTCCTGAAGAGATTTAGACACAGTTAAAATAGCAGTTCCGAAAGGTTTCAAATCATCTTCGGATACTTGCGGGTCTTCATTATCGTAAATTTGATATGAGTTGCAAGCATGTACAAACCCGGGTGTAGGTTCATCTGAAAAATTAGCAATAGTTTTTGCTATATAACTCTTTCCCGTTGCAGTTGGAGCATTAATAATAATAAATTTCTTACCTTGAGCAAGGGCTTCTTCTATTTCGGAAATAATATATTCTTGAGCATCATTTGGAATAGCGCCGAGAGGAAAAGCAGTTACTAGCGGTTCATTTAGCATATTATTCTATCTTTACAATTAAAGGTTTGTCGTAAAATCTAGATTTAACTATATCAGTTTCAGAAAAATTTTGAAGAAGTTCTGTGTTTTTTAAAGTTTTAAATTTCTCAAGACGATAATCGAAGATATATCCTAAATTTGTTTTTATTAAATCGAACGGGTAAGGAAGTTCTAAACTTTTAATATTTCCCTCATCATCAAGAAGAAAAAATTTAAGGTTAAAACCTTTCATAGTAAAAAGTTTTAACCTACCTTGCTTGATACTTTTATTATCTAAAATAAACGTAATATTCCTAAAAAAATAAGTATTAAAAATTTCGTTTAAATCAATGACTTTATTTTCTTTCATTTGCAATTACTTATATTGCAAAAAATTAAATAAATTTTTCAACCAGCATTTTTCTAAAATTTTCTATAGGAATTACTGATAAAATTTCTACTGATTCACAATTAACAGTTCTAAAACCCTGTGAATCGATATCCCAGACGGTCAACATGCCTGAAGGAAGATTACGAGGGTTACCTTTTGGTTCTTGATACTTCAAAAATGATCTACCTTCAAATGAACTAAGTAACTCATATGATTTTGTGCAGGTCATATTGCGGGTAGAACCATCCTTCTTTACGAAGGAAAGGTCTACTACATTAGTCAAAAGCATTGAATCAAGAGTATTTGGGCTGATGCTCATATTGAATAGAAGAGTTTAAAGACGCAAAAATACGATGTTCACCTAGAAAAATAGCGTTTTTTGCTATACAAATAATTTCATCGCCGGAATCTTCTGAACGATAGATATATTCTACTTCGCCTGCCGGAAGACCTTTATCATTTGGAAACAAAATAACATCACCAACTTGTGTAGATCGGCATGACGGTCCAACCATAAGTACCTTGGCCTTACGCCATGTCTTATTTGCTGATGTATCAATCGTCACTAGACCTGAACTGTCTTTAATAAATCCATTATCTACATCTATATAATCGGCAAATACAAAATCATCATACAATTTCTTAACAGTAAATCCTCTAATTGCCATATCCCCGGCACAATTAGGACTTTCTAGGTTAATATCAGAAGCCGAAGCACCTATATAAGTATCTAAAAGAATATCTTTTTGCATAAAAAGTTTATAACGTAGTTCTAAAATTTATTTGGTTAAAATTGCTCTTACTTCACGTTGAGATAATTCGAGATAACTAGCAATCTTTTTAATAATCTCATCAGAAATATTCATTTCACGCTGTTTTTGGACATTTTCCTTTTTAATATATTTGATATGTTTATAAGGAAGTTTAGGTATAAGCCCTTTAAGAAATTTATATCCATCTTCAGGGTTCAAAAATAACTGATTAATCTTGTAATTATTCAATGTTTCATTTAAGAGCTCGTTAAGAGAAGGATGATAAAATGATACATATCTCGCAGCCAAGTAAGTATTGAAGTTATCAGCGCTAGGTACAATAGAACATTCATTTTTAGTAAAAATAGATTTTAAAAGAGGAAAGAACTCATCAAAATTCATAATAATATATCTACATAAGTTCTGATTCATAAATAATGTCATGGCTTATAGCTCATATGGTAAGAAAGTTTATGCGTCCATTAAGGATCTCCCTCAATATACCTCAATATCTAATGGTGATAAAGTTATTATTTGGAATGAGACTCGAGATGGTGCGGCAGTAGTTGATTTTGCAGATTTTATGATAGATCTTGAACATACAACCTTCAAATCTACAATTGGTGAAGTAATTACACTCGCAAATGATATTCAAGCTTTCGTTTATACAGTAAATGAAAACATAGAATCAATTCAAGAAAATATTGAAAAAACAGAATTAACTATTAATAATGAACTTAGAGCTCGTCTTAAAGCTCTTGAATTCATTGTCGCTACTATTCTTGGGGCAAACACTTATTGGTCATCTAGTAACGGAATAGAAGTTCTTAAAGAGCGTTTTATCACTGAGGGAATCACCCAATTAGAACCAGATTTAATGATAGATACAGATAATGAAGAAGTTAAAAATGCATATAAATGGTATGCCGGCTTCATCAATGCTGTTAGAGAATTGATTGCAAAATCAGTACCGGTGGTAGAAGAAAGCGATATTTTATTACAATCTAAATTCAGGTATCGTTATAACGGAAATAACGTATCCGATAGTACATCTTCTGAAAATACAGGAATTAATCCAACCACATATGCTCTGAAGGAAGTAGTGACAACAATGGTATCTTCCAGCCCAGGTGAAGATGGTTCTGATAAAACATCAACAACGACAACAACGACAAAATTCAATTATTAAAAAAGAGCGGTTAAAACCGCTCTTTTTCTTTAAAGTTTAATAGAACCGACATTAAGAGGTTTATCTGACCTCAACGACTCCAATGCAGCTTCTAACAATTTCGGATTATGTTTTAGAGCTCGCTTTAATCCCTCGTTATCAATTAGTTCACCGTCTAGACCTCCTTGAGACGTACTTTCAAGATTGCCATTTTTGTCTAAAAGCATCTTAATCTCATTTATTGGACTTGCACCTTCAAGAAGTAGTATAGATGCGCAGTTTTTTTGATCAAAAAATGGTGAATTATCGAATTCTGTTTGGTAGTTATCATAAAAATTCCAATAAACACTTTCCAGAATCTTTTTCTCATCTTCAGAATCTTCTGTTACTTCATTATCAGGCATAAAATAAACTACATCTAACAAACGAAGCATCTTTTTATTATGATAAATTATCTTTTCTACAAAATCTTCTGAAACATGACCATTTTCACAAAGAATAAGAGAATGTACTAATATATCAATTCCAGAACCATTAAAAATAAGATAACCATTATCCTTATATCGCTCTAGTTGATTTTCTAAAAAAATCATCTTTCCAAAAAGCTCCTTTTCTAAATCGTTCATTTCATTATAAGATTCAATTACTGGCTCTGGTATATCTTCTTCTTTCAATTGGCTATTAAAGATATTATCAGATGGTGTAGCATACATTTGCCATTGAGAAATAAAAGATTTAATTAAATTTGAACGATTAGTATCGTTACTACTAGAAATTGCAATTTTCATATTAAGTTTATTTTAACATGATTTTTGAAAAAGTAACTAAATATTTTCATGCGATATAAAGCAGAATATGACGAGTATAGCGAAACAAATAAATTCTTAGATGAATTGTTTCAAGAAGATTGCGAATTTGAGTGGCAAAGTGACAGACCTACTTCTACTGGTAATGCGTTGAATATTACTGTAGTAAAACCTGAAGGAGCTGCGGAAGAAACGTATCTTGCAGAATTAGCTTCTGAGATCGGTGAAAAAATTTCAGAAATCATAGATAAATCTAAATCATTACCAAGTGAGCGTGATAGAGATGTATTTCTTACTAAAGAAGAACTTATTAGCCGTTTGATTTCTGTATCTAATACTCTTGACCAACTTAATCTGGAAATCGAAGAGGCTTGCGGAACAACTGTTCGCCAAACAACTATTATTAGTGGTGGATGCCCATTTGCGAATATAATGTAAGTAATGAAAACTAGCATAAATCCTAAATTATACCGTCTTACCTTGGAAAAAATGGTAATAGGTGTAGAGGAGCCTATACTCATTAAAGGTATTGGTGAAATAGTTGCCAAAGTCGATTCTGGTAATAGTGGTTATAATGTAATTCATGGAGAAGATTTAGTAGTTCAGGGTAATATTATAACCTTTAAAACAGAAAATAAAGACGGAAATGAACGTCGTGTATCTAAGAAAATTAAAGATACTATTAATGTTAATATTGGAGGTGGACATATTCAAGAACGACCAGTTGTAGAATTAGATGTTCAGTTCGGTGGAGAAAATTACAAAAAAGTTTTATTTTCTATCACTAATAGAAAAGATAATGAGCATAAGGTTCTTCTTTCTAAAGATTTCGTTGGTAAAGAACTTGAGGCTCTTATTGATGTAACAAAGGATAATATCGCTGATGATAACATTAATGTTGACTATGTTACAGAAGGTATTTTATCTGCTGCTAAATCTGTTGCTGGTGGTGTCATGAAGGCTGCTGATTTCGTTGCTAATGGTCCTAAAAGTGGACAAGACCTACTTAATAAGTTAACGAGTATTAGAAAAGGCATGCAAGGAGAATATTCTCCAGAATCTTCTTCTAAAAAAGAAATTGATCCAAAATATAATGATCTTATTGGTGAAACTGCTAACCTAGCTAAACAACAATCAGATGATGCCAATCTTATAAGAAATCATATTACTAAAGAACCCACAAAATCTATTGTTGAGGAATCTTTAAACTGCAAAGTTGAAAATGATAAAGAGTATATAGTGGTTTATAAGATAATAGATTACGTTGGTGGTACAAATGGAAAACTTAATGCTGACCCACAATTTCAAGAGCGTCTGAAAAAAGCATTTAAGGCTTGGAAAAAATATCAGGAAAAAGATACATCTACTACGACTACGCAAAAGGAAGAAGCCGAGAAAGTTCTTCATGAAGCTCAACAACCTTCTAATGTAGAACAAACACCTGCTCAAAACCAAGAAGACCAAGAAGAAAATAATATAGATATTGCAGGAACTGAAGGAGAAAAAAATGTCGAAGATATGTCTCCTGAAGAACTTTCTACATTTTTAGAAGAATTTTATCAAAGAAATAATACAATTTTTTATCTAGTTGCATTTGGTCATGACGCCACTACTAATAATAAGCTTCCTCTTGGTGAAGAAATAACCAAAAATGTAAATTCCGTTATTCAAAATTGGGGTTTGAAAATATCTCAAGGTAAACAATGGGATTATAACGCTTTTCAGACAGTTGCAAATGATTTAGGCCCTAAAATAGATAGTTCAACTAATGCAAGAGGATTTTTTGCTCATGTAAGCGGTAAATCAGGTGCTCGCAGAGTTCAATTTTATAATAAAGGTAAAGCAATTTTCGGTGCTAATTCAAAGTCATCTATTGATCAAGCTCTTGTAGATGAATATATTCAACTTCACAATATATATATTAACTTAGGTGGAGAAGGCGAAATCAGCGAAGATGGATTGAAGATACTGGAAGAAAAAATTAATAATCATGAACAATCTGAAAGCCCTGAAAATAAAAAATCTGAATTAATAGAAGAATATAATCAGTTGAATAGTGAGTTTTTACAGATAGCTAATGATATGGGTCAACCTAGTGATGCTATTAATATAGATGGCCTTCAAACTTTGATTGAATTAGCCAATGAAGGCTCTCAAAATAAACAAGCAGATGAGTTAGGACAAACTGTTCAAGGTGAATAACCAATAGTAAAATAAATTTATGAATTTAAAAGATTATATAAAAAATATTAATGATTATCTCATTGCTGAAAATTCTGAAGAAGGAACTTTTGAAACAATGGAAGATAAATCAAAACAACTTCAAGATCTAAAAACTCGATTTGAAGAATTTTTGAAAAAACTTGAAGAATCTGGAACAACTTTAGAAGAGATCCAGAAAGCTGCAGCTGAACAAGGTGGTGGAGGTACTGATGAAGCGGCTCCCACTCAACCTCAAGCCCAACCGGTAGCAGCCACAGCAGCTGAACCTCAACCGGCTCCTGCTGGTTAAAATTTTAAAGGCGGTTTCAAACCGCCTTTTTTATTTCATTAACATTTCTATAACTTTCATTTTTGTTCCATCATTTAAGTGGTCAGGTAGAAATTGCATCATTAATTTCGGGTCTCCGAAAGTATTTCTAAAATCAGTAGCAGAAACTACACCATCTTCAGAAGCAGATGCATCAACTGCTGTAGTTACAGGGTCGAGCACAATAAGATTTGGATTTTTTGACTCAATGTATTTTTTAATCTGAGCAAAACGCTTAATATCTTCACCTTTCTTTGAGCAACCAAAAATCAATACACCTGACTCCAAACGTTCACCAATATCATAACATGATTTAACAGGAGATACTGGAGTAATTTCTACTTGAACATTAGGAAGATTTGAACAATAAATTTCTAAAATTTCTTTGGCCAATTCAGGTGAAATTACTTTACCATCAGGAGTAGTACGTTGTGCTTTTGCAGAAGGCTTAGATACAAATACTAATACATTTCCTTGGGGTCCTACCAGCTCAGAATAATGCTTAATCATTTCGTAATGACCCTTATGAGGTGGTTTAAATGAACCAGGAACAATGGCAACTTTCATTTCGTTTTCCATTGATTCCAAAAGGAAATTAAATTTGCTAAAATAAAAACTTTCCATATTAGATAGATTTTAAAGCACCACCCATTGCATTCTCATCTGTATCATTGTCTAATGAAAGAGGACCACTAAGGGCATTTAAACCTTGAATATATTTAATAACTTCATCAGCATTATCAGTGGTAACATTCATCAAATTAGAAGGAATTGTACCAGGTTCTGGAGGAGTCATCATAAGTGCGTCAATAAGCATCTTGGCAATTTCTGCCTTTTGATTATCAGACATGAAAACACCGGCTTCGGGGTCTGCTTGCTTATTGGGGTCAGTTTCTCCTGCACCTTCTCCTGCGCCTTCAGCTCCGGCAGCATTTGGGTCTGTAGCATCAGCTGGAGCTTCGCCACCTTCAACCGGTACTGCGGCTGGGTCTTGAGTCATTTCATCAGCTTCGTAAAGCTTTCTAAATCTTGCGATTGTCTCAAAAGTCTTAAATTTTCGATTAATCATTGTAAAATTATTTATTTTGTTTCAAACATAGATATCAATTTAATTCTCTCCTTAAGATTATGAACTAAATCCTTTTCTATCTTATAAAATTTTAATTTCTTAACTATTTTTATAATATCGTCAAATATCGAAGGTAAAAAGGTATACTCTTCCACAATCTCATCATACTCAGGACAATTAGTAGCCATTAAAGAACAAAAATAACTAAATCCTAATGTACTAATAATAATCGGAAATTTAATTTTCTTAGTTATTATCTTTAAAAATTTAGAATACTTTATTTCGGTATCTTCTTGCAAAGAATTAAATGATTCCTGAGACAGATAAAAGACAATTAATCCATTCTTATTATTTTTATAAATTTCTAATATTTCTAATAAAGAATAAAAAGCGAATAAGTTAGTAATATCTGTCTTATTTGTTATATTATATAAAGTAATAAACTCCAACACTTTTTTGTTGGAGTGAATAACTATATTCTCTAAATCAAATAAGATTAAAGAACGTATTCTCATATTACTTCTTATAGTTTTCAACAGGAATTACAATTGAAGTATCGAAATCAAACTTCTGGCCCGTAGCAGAATAATAAGTTCCGCTAAAAGTGCAGGAAGTCAATACAAGAGCAGTGATGATTAGTACAAATGTCTTCATAAAACTTATTTAAGAAAGTTACTAAAGAAATTTTGAAGAATTTTTTCACATTCGACAGAAAGATTTTCTTTAATTTCTTTATCATTTTTACCTTTAAAATTATCTAAAAGTTTGGCATTTAATATCTGAAGCGTTGCCAATTGCTCTGAAAATAATGAAAAATCAACTCTGTCCTCTAACATATCTTTTCGCAACCCCAACGCAAAAAGAATATAAGTCGAAAGAGCATTAGGGTGAGACACACCTTCATCACCGAGATAAATTGTTACGTCTTTAACTAAAGCAGATAAGTTGAGAGGTGGATATTTCCCGAATTCCTGAATATAAAGAACACTATATGTTAAGCGAGCATAGGATATAAACTCTTTAATTATAGTTGCAGCATCATTTCCGTCTCTTCCTAAACGGTTCAACGCAGTTTGGGAACAATGAAGAAACGTCGTAGGAATAGTAATATTCGGAAAATTATCTCCAGCGGTCTTACGAATATCCCATAACAGTTTATCTGCACTATCTGTAGCAGACCAATATGGAGCATTTAGCATTTCAAAAGTATTCCAACCACCTTTGGAGATAATACCTAAAAACTTTCTAAGGTCCCAACCTTTAATATCAACATCAGGAAGTTTTATTTCATCTTTAACTGTAGTAATACTGAAATAATCAATTGGATTACGATAAAATACAAATGTCACATCAGTATCAGACTTTTCATTATCAGTACCATATGCTTTAGAACCAGTTTTGAATGCAAATAATGGCTTGACTCCATAAGCCAAACATGTATTTTTTACTATTTCTGCGATTTCAAGCATTGTCATAATAACTATATGTCCAAGTTCTGTATTTCTTCACGGTATTGGTCTATAAACTTTTGAAACTTAGAAATTCTCACATTAATAATACCGTTATATGAATCTTCTCTGAACAAAACGTGGTTATGCATTTGATGGTACAACTCCCAATAACTACACTCCCATTTACTATCACAAAAACGAATAATAGTAAACTTAAAGTTATCTTCTCCTAAAGTCTTTACATCATTTTTTAAATCATTAGAACTACCACAATAAGTTTTCCAATCAGATTGCTTAACAATTTTACGCTTTCTGACTTTTCCTTTTAGTGGAGGACGTTTTTCAACTTTAATAATCTTTTTCTGGCCGATATAAAATTTACCAGTTTCTTTATTTTCAATACGATAGACAAAACCCATAGGCGGGTTTTCTTCAAAATCTTCCGGTAAAGTAACATTATTTCCTAATTCCCAATGACCTAAGTCCATATAGGAATATTATACCATCATTTTGTAGAAAGTAAAGTATCATCTTCAGAAAGACATAAAAAATGTCGGCGTAAAGGTTTCCAAGAACGTATAACTTGTACTTTACCTTGTTTATGCATATCAACCCCTGCATAATCTAAGTTTAAAAGAATCTCTTCTTTTTCTTCAGGAGAAATTTCGCCACCTTCTGGGCAAAAAATAATACCTTTAATCGCCTTAGCTGGATTTACAGGAACTCTATTATGTTCGGAAAATAATCGATATTCATATTCATGAATGGCACCATCACCATCATCGAAGTTGTAAGGAAGCAATTTACATTTAGAAAACTTAGTAGAAGAATTCGCAAGTACTGCAGCATCAAATAAAACTATAATATGCTTGGGTCCCATGAAATCATTCAGAGCTTCCTGTGTTATCTTAGTAGTAAAAGATTTAAAGAAAGGAAGTTGACCTGCTGGGTTTTTTCTAAGACCTTCAGAATCATCAAAAAAGTTTATTAAATTTTTAAAAGCATTATAAGTAAGTATATCTTCTAATTCACTAATAGACATATAACGATAAAGAATTGAGGAACTTATATCTTCTGAATCTTCATCTTTTTTACGTTTCTGAACTTTACCTAAAACTTTAGGAACTCGCATATCACCAGCATTATAGTTATCACCTGAATGCAAGGTATCTCCCGGAGTAAAATTACCCATGATTTCTTCATCTTCTTCTTGAGATTTAGAAACTAAAATATCTTCAAATTGAATATGTTTAGAAATATTAAAACTTTCAGATAAAAGTTGACGAATTTGGGAAATTTTCATGTTATAATTATTTAAGAATGAGTTACGAAAAGTTTGTAGGATACAAAGAAGCGATAGAAAACGACTTAAAAATAGACCAATTTAATATACATAATAAAATTAACGAAATTCCTTCATTAAAACATTTCTGGGTTGCAAAATTAATTGAATCTAAAATAGAATTAAAGAACTTACAACGTAAAAAATCTGAACTTCTTAAGAAAGTTAAGGAATCCGCTTCGGTTGGTCTAAAACTATCTGCTGCTAGTATTAAAGAAATGGAGAATAAATCTCCAATTTTAACAGAAATTAATGAAGAAATAGAAGAATTAGAATTAGTAATAGAGTATTTAGAAAAAGCCGAAAAGATTTTTAGCTCAACGACTTATGACTTAAAAAATGCTATAGAATTAATGAAAATGGAGCAATTATAATGTTAGTTAAACTAGATTACTCAGAAAAACGAAATGCATGTCATATAGCTATATCAGATAAAGATGTTAGAGACCGTTTAATGCATGCATTTAGTGTACCTAATGAAGCTAAACGCTTTGTATCAGGTGCCAATGCTAGATTTGTGGCAGATAGACACTATTTTATTACCCCAACTGGAACATTCAACTTTGGATTAGCTTCAGAAATTATAAAGTGGATAAAAACGTATGTATTCGATAGAACAGTAGAATATCATTTATCAAATTCATTTAAAGAAAAATTTTGCCAAGATGACCCAGGAGAAATACATGATGATTTAGCATTTCAACTTAGAGATTACCAAAAAGATTGTGTTAAATTAGCTTTAACTTATAAATTTGGTACTTTTGTATTAGGTACAGGTGCGGGTAAAACTTTTACTATTGCATCTATAATTCATAATCTTTTTATTAATAAAAATATTAAAAGAGTTCTGATTGTAGTACCAGATAATGGGTTGGTTACTCAGTTTTATGACGAATTAGTTAATGTTTATAAATTAAATCAT
>JAEIGA010006789.1_pt1 | contig 17391 bp, 9 predicted proteins | sample 9270691 | NCBI WGS metagenome assembly JAEIGA01 (sample SAMN17057246, study PRJNA624740) | gut metagenome | biome: biome; isolation source: fecal sample | host: Bos grunniens | place: China: Xizang | collected 2019 | reverse complement strand
GTCATCCCCGACCTGATCGGGGATCTATATTTCTTCTACCCGGCACCCCTCAACATCCTGAATTCTTTCCAGGAAGGTGTCGACCTGGGAGAGGCGGACCTTGGTTTCCAGGCTGCATTCCATGTCGAACTGCTGGTTCTTCTGCTCCAGTCCCATGTCCTTGAACACCTTCATCACGCTGTTCATGCACATGTATCCGAAATGTACCCGATACATTTTGCAGGCAATCTTCTCCACTATCTCGGCATTCGCAAGAGCATCAGCAGTTGCAGTCTTGTACGCCCTGATAAGTCCCGGGATACCCAGCTTGATGCCTCCGAAATACCTTACGACCACCACGAGGATGTCGCTGAGCTCATTGGAATCGATCTGCCCGAGCACCGGCCTTCCGGACGAGCCTGACGGCTCTCCGTCGTCGTTTGCCCTGAACTTGTCGCCCAGATATCCCAACCTGTATGCATATACATGATGCCTCGCGTCGTAGTACTCCTTCTTGAGCGCTGCGACGATTTCCTTCACTTCTTCTTCTGTTTCAACGGGGTATGCATGGGCAATGAAACGGCTTCCATTGTCCTTGAACAAGCCTTTTGACTCTGCGGCTATGCTCTTGTAAGAATCTCGGATCTGAGTGTTATCCATACCGAAAACCAAAATTAGTCATTTTGACGAAATAAATGAAATTTTTTTGATTGTCCTCGGCACAATCTGTATTAAGCGTTTTATCTAAGTCGCTGAGCCACAGTGCTATAACTGAATGTCCTGCATGGCAAGGAAGGCAGGATACGGGTGTAAAGTGCTGTAACATAAGACTTTATGTGAAACGTGAAAATGCGCCATGCAGTTCGTTGAGTAAAATTTTGTCAACGGAAAGAAAAATTTATTATCTTTGACTTCGCTTCTGGGTTACTGGAGGCTATTTTTATGTGATTATCAATTCTAACTGTCTATGATACTGAAATATAGGGTTTCCCTTCCCGGAATCAAGGGTTTTGCGCGTGTCTATGAGGTAAAGGACACTGCTTCGCTTTACAGCTTGCATAAACAGATGAGAGCCGACATGGACTTCCCGCAGGACCAGGTGGTGCTTTTCAAGGCTTTCGATGCGAAAGGTGATGTGGCGGCGCGCTACAGCGTGTTCCAGGATTTCGGACTTGGAACGATTGACCATGTGACTGCCGGACAGTGCCACAAGAGGGGAGAGGATAAGTTCATTTATTTCTATGACACAACTAACGTAAAGAGCGTGATCGTGACATTTGACGGTACCGGTGAGGAGCGTCCGAATGTAGTCTACCCTCTTTTGGTGGAGACCAAGGGTCCTAACCCTATCGAGTTCGAGAATGGTTATGTCGCATTCGAGGACCTTCCGGACGAGAAGAAGAAGGATCCGGATGATGATGACTTCGAGGATGACGACTTCGAAGATGACGAGGACGAGGGCGACGACGAGACCGAAGAGATCTACGGAGACGACGATGATGAATAATCAGCTCCTGAACTAAGATGAGTCGCAAACTGATGATCATATTGGGCCCCACTGCTGTAGGCAAGACCGACTACAGCATCGAACTGGCGCTCAAATATGGATCGCCGGTGATTTCATGCGACTCCCGTCAGATATATAAGGAAATGACCATAGGCACGGCCGTGCCTTCTGCTGAGCAGCTTGCAGCTGTTCAGCATTATTTTATCCATTCCCATACGGTAGAGCAGCTGTATACTGCCGGAAAGTATGAACTGGAGGCTCTGGAGCTGATAAACCGTCTGTTTGATGAGGGGCATGAGACCCTTGTGATGGCAGGTGGTTCAGGGTTCTATGTCGACGCCTTGGTGAATGGTCTGGATGACTTCCCGGCTGCGGATCTGCAGCTGCGCGCAGAACTTACAACCCGTCTGCAGGAGGAGGGTGTGGAGTCGCTCAGATTGGAACTGCAGAAACTTGACCCCGAGAGTTATGCGTCGATAGACATCGCGAACGGACAGAGAGTGGTTCGTGCTCTGGAAGTATGCCTGATGACTGGTAAGCCGTTCTCTTCCTTTAAGACAGAGACGCGCAAGAAACGCAATTTCGAGATCGAGAAGATCGGTCTGACGCGCCCTCGTGAAGTTCTGTATGACAGGTGCAACAGGCGCGTTCTTCAGATGATTGATGACGGGCTTGTAGAGGAAGTCCGTTCACTGACGAAATACCGTGACCTCGCAGCCCTCCAGACTGTGGGTTACAAGGAAATATTCGATTGGTTCGACTACTTGGACGGCAAGGTCTCAACAGAAGGCTGGACACCGACAACGCCGGGTGACGGTCCGGTTACCACTCTGGACCGCGCCATAGAGCTGATCCAGCGCAACACCCGCCACTACGCCAAGCGTCAGCTTTCCTACTGGAAACGCGACAAGGACATCCGCTGGATGGACCTGTAATCGTATAAACTGCTACAATTATAACACTAACCATTGATTATGAAAGAGTTCAGACTATTTATCGCCTCGACTCTCAGCAATGAGTATATATTCAGCGCTAGAGAGGAAATCTCCAAGACGGTAGAGAATTCCATAGAGTACAGGATAAACGAATTCCTGAAGTCTTTAAGTGATAAATGTCAGGGCTTGAAGATATATACCTACAGGTTCGAGAAGGATGATGCGAACATCTTTTCCGTAGCTGGCGCTCAAGCGGAAATCAACAGGCATATAGATGAATGTCATGCCTTTATCCTGCTTGCCGATTCGAGGATAGGCAAGAAAACCATAGAGGAGTTCAGATATGCGAAAGAAAGGATCATGCGTGACAGGACTCCTTCTTTCATATCTGTATTCAAAGTAGATGGCCCGGATGAGGATTGCAGACCGGATCAGGAACCGTTCGACCTTTTCTGTGATCGCGAACTCAAATTCGTCCGTTATGACGAAAACGGAAAGATTCAGGAAGACAACACCGTCTATCCCTATATATTCAAATCCTTCGAGGATCTCTGCGACAAACTCGAGCACGATATAAAGCATTGGCTTTTCGATTCGGACCGCCGGCCGCTTTTCAAGGCTGAGCTGGGCCGGGATGTGGAACCGAGTTTTTTCTATACGGACCCGGAGAGATTGAGGAACTGCCATGATGCGGTATATTTCCGTAGGGATTTCGACGACAGGCTGTATGCGGCGATGCTTGACGAAGATAAGCAGGTCATCCTTTTGAAGGGACGCTCGCTTTCGGGAAAGACACGTTCGCTGTATCAGGCTGTGAAGAACTTTCCTGATGCTTATTTCTATAGGGTAAGTCAACGCAATGACCCACGCAGCGTTGCGGAGGAAATCAATGACCTTACAGGGTACATCATGATGTCCAGGAACAGGTCCCACCTCTTCCTTATCATAGATGACGTGCATCAGCTGGCTTTGAATCCTGAGGTCAGGATGGCTATCCAGGAGCTCAGGAATGCCATCGTGGGAAAGAACATACATCTGATAATGACGTCCACATCGGACGACGGAAGGTCGGATGATGATGTCGTCAAGCCGGATAGCGTCGTCAAGATTTCCAGAATGACGGATGCGGAGTATGCGGAGGCCAGGCTTTTCTGCAGAAGGTATGAGATCGAATTCAGGGCAGGATATCAGGAGCTCGGAGCGATGATGATCGATCTGAATCAGATTGCAGGAGAATACAAGGAATTTTTGAAGAGGGACGATGCCGCACATTATGCGAAACTCTGTCTTTTCCAGGCTGTAAAGGCTTTCTCGATCTGGCATAGTGCGAGTCTAGGTGATGTCGCACGACTGTTCGATTTCACGACTTTTCTTCTGAAAACGTATACAGGTGTCGCAAATCCGATGCTTGTGTATGAAGCTTTCAATGGATTCATGGCCCTGCGCGGTGTCAATCAGGAGCAGGGAGGCGAGAGGTTCAGAGTCAATCGCATGATGACTCTTCCTAAATATATTTACATCGAGGAGTATGTCTACAGGTATATCCTCGGTTTCTCAGGTGAAATTATCGATGATCACCACAAGTCGTCATATCAGGACGAGCTGTATCTGGTCAATGATATCCTTTCGTATGTCGACGAGTACCTCTCGCCGTCAGATGCGGATGAGACCATAATAATCAATCTGTCAAAGATTGCCCGCCGTGCCGAGCATAGAGATAAGCTGGCAGGAGCTATATATGATATAGTGGCTGATATACTGAAGGATATAATGAAGCCTTCTGAAACGGTTCCATCCGATCCTCCGATCGAGGACTGGAAGAATGCCGTCTGGTACAGGCGTCTCCGTTCGGAGTTGGAGGAGGTGAAGAATGAAGTCATGAAAGCCCCCGACGCCGACAATGAATCCTGTTCATTGAACTGCATATATCTGTCGAAGATACTCTGGTCCAAGATGTTGCTTCTTGATACCTTTGACCAGCAATATGATCTGTTTCAATCGGTTCCTGTGCCGCTGCAGAGCGATGCGATGCATGGTGCGCTCATAACGAAATGCGAGGATAAGGACGAGCCTACAAAGCGCCATAATCTTGCCCGCCTGAAGGGAGTCCTTAAATCCAAGGGTGAGGCCTTTCTGAATTCATACTACATCATCAATAAGGTGTTGCCTTATTATAAGGATTTCCAATCCGCATATGATCACTTCATGAAAGGAATCAGGCCGTATGCGTCTGACAACGATTACGTGACATCGGCAGCAGGATTCGCCCAGATGCTGAAAGCCAGGAATCAGACCGGAGAAGAATGGGGTGCGCTGTTCCAGAAGGATATCCGTCGTCAGAACTTCATGCTGGCCTTGAACTCTTTGGCCCAGAAGGTCAGGAACCTGGACGATTTCCATGTGCTGATGGGAATCATACGTGATAATTTCGTGATGCTTCTGGACAATCTCGAGGTTGCGGAACTGTTTGTCACGAAGTCGAGCCTGTATAACAGAGAGAATCTGACTGTCATCGACCTTCTCGCGCGCCTGAACCTGTATGGTACCAGAGGAGCTGTCGGAAATCTTTTCAAATGGGGAAATGAGGTGCCGGAAGAGATGATCAGTTTCATAGATAATGAACTGATTCCGGAATTCGTAGCCACGCTGACCAATCATACGAATCTTCTGCAGAATGCCTCTGCCGGTGGCGATGCACCCGTTCCGGAAGAAACTGTAGCATATACCCTCAGGCACAAGGCAAAGCATACGGCAAACCTTGTCTTCAATGTGTTTATCGAGAGATGTTGCGCGTGCAGGTTCGCGGATATCAAGAAAGAGATATTCGACAGGATGGAAGTGCCGTATAATGGCCGCATAGTCAATTTGAGGGACTCTTATACCTATTCCTGCATATTGAGAAGCGAGAAATGTACTTATCTCGACGCTCTCGATATGTATAATAACTACATAGAGCCGCATAGTCAGGATCCGGAATCGCACCTGCGTGTCCAGCGTTTCATCCTCAATGAGATCCTCAATAAGGTGAACTCTCGCGGAGCTTATGAGGCGGTGAGCAGACTGTATGATGAGAATAAGGTGACACGCGACAGATATTCATATAATATCTCGTTGCGCAACCTTGACTATGATACCTGCGTAAAGAAAATCCTTCCGAAGATGGTGCAGGAGTGCGACCTGGATGCCTTTACATTGGGAGAGCTGATCGCCAAGTCCCCTAATGTGAAGATAGCTGCGACATATTTCAAGCCGTTGTTCGATATGGGCGTCAAGATGGATGACAACCGAGTGCCGTCTGTGGCTGCCAGCCATGTCAGAAGGATGGTAGAGGAATACACGACCGACACCAGAGCATATCCGTTGGAGGATCAGCACTACTTCTGGGCTACCCTGGTATCAGTGCCATGTGCGGATGATGATGATAGGGAGACGCTGTTCAGGGTGCTGTCCGAGTATCTTGAGGCCGATTCGCGCCGACAACGCATCTTCGGACGGAGGGATAAAGGTGTAATATATAATAACTGCTTGAAAAACAGAACCTTCATACGAAGTTATGAAGAGGCGATGGCATTCATAGAAGAGAAGAAGGTCAAGGTCGACGAGTATACCTTCTCCCATCTTCAGACTACCATCAGGATGGATTATGCCGGAACGCCGGAGGTTTCGGAGTATCTGCTCAGATTATACAAAGACCACATGGAATTGGTCCGGAAGAAGGTAAGGAATCATTATACTATATTCTATAATGAACGACTTGGAGCATATACGTCATATCAGGAGAAGCTGCCAATGCTGTTCGTATATGCGGACGGACATCACGAGATCGTCGATGTGACTCCGTTGGAGTATGTCAGATATCTCCTCGAGAACGGTTTGCCATATGATAAATTCACGGCCTTATGGTATGCGAAGATCTCTTCAGGCAATACGCCGGAAATCTTGCAGGAGTTCGTCGGTCTGGCCGACAGATACAGATTGCCGTTGCTTCCGAAGACTGTCGGTGTGATAAGCGGGGCGGTCAAGGCGATGTTCAGTGCAGACCAATGTGTTCCTGTCCTGAGGAAGCTGTATGAGCTGCCGATCAAGGACGACTATGCTATCTCCTCCCATAAGGTCGTCAAGATGTATGCTAATGGATTATATGATCTCGAGACTGCATTCGGGATGGTCGACGGTAATCTCACATATAAGCTCAACAACTATACTCAGCTGTTGACTCAATACCGAAAGCTTGAAGATCCGGAGAAGAAGCCGGACGGATTCACCAGAGCCCTTACCCTGTATGAATCATATATAGAGCGCCAGGGAATATCACCTAATGCCGATATCCTTTCCAATCTGGCGAATCTTGCTGTCGATGCGGAACAGCTTAAGTGCGTGTTCGATAAGATGTCGGCAGCGGACGTCAAGGCGGTGGTCTATCTCATTACTCCGATAATGAAGGTGTCGACTACGGTAGATGAGGTCAAATATTTCATAGACAGGTATCATGGCCTAGGCGGAAAACCATTGGATCAGACCGGATCCGAAAAAGAGGTCGAGGTGATATTGAGAGGCCTTACGATCATATCCAGCACTTATCCGTCCTCGGATGTACATGCGGTACTGGGTAATCTGAAGGCATGTCTGCTGGATGATCTCGGTGTCGCGAGAACTTATGACGTCCATTTTCCATGCCTGACTATGTATGAGAAGGAAGGCAACGTCATGAGTCAGAATTCTTTGGCGGACCTGCTGGGATGCTGGACCAGACCGGATGACGGGGACGGTCCGAAAACGCTTTATCTGCAACAGTCTGCGAGACTCCTTGAGAAATTTTATCACAGGGGCAATGACATAGTGAACCGGATGATAATCTCTAAGATGAAGTGGGTCATCAGACAGCTTTCGATATCCCATGCAGAGATTCTTCAGCTCTTCTATCCTTATCCGAGACTGGCCTTTATGTATGCGGCGGATTCGGGCTTGCGTACCTATGAGGAGTATAAGATTATTATCGGATCGTGGAATGACAATTTCGACAGGGTTCCGGAAGATCATGCGATGAAGGTCGTTGTCGATATTCTCTCGCGTATCGGAGATACGGGAAATGAAGTGCTCTCGAATATGATGGCCAAGTGGGATGAGGGTATTACTCTCGGAGACTGCCTGATCATGGGTGATGCCGAGTCCGGAGAATATAAGCTTTTGACCACATATAAGGACAATGAGGTTCTGAGACGGCGACATATGGATGCCGAGTATGTTGATGCGGTATCCGGATCCAGAAATCCGGTAAGGGCCTTTGTCAATGTCTATGGTGATGACTTTTCCGATGCCGCCTTCTTCAGGCGCAAGCTTGATGAGTTCTGTGCGACAAGGAAGCCGGACTTCGCGGCTCTCAGGAACCTGCTGCCTTATCTGTCAGGAAATCCTGACGGAACGGTTGCGGTTCTGGAGAAGATGGCCGAAAGATGGGGCACATACAGCGACCTGAAGTATATTTCAAATGCTCTATGCAGCGAAGGTGTCAAGGCTTCGGAGATTCTGGCAGATAAACTTGTCTCCACTATTGCCGGCAAGAGACATGAGGACCTTAAGATAAATCTTGTCTACAGGCGTATTCTGGATGCGGTGGCAAAGGACTCGCTGTGCATAGCGGATTTTGCATGCAGTCCGCTGCCGGCGCCTCGTAATGTCACGTCGGCTCCGATGTCTCTGTCTGCTTATTGGGTGAGGATCTGCAGGCTGCTGCACGAGATGTCTGCTCTGTCGGGAACCATGCCTCAGTCGGAACTGCTGGTATGTGTCGAGAATATGATCGCCGACTTTTACAGGGATGATAAAAAGAAATCCTTCGCCAAGATAGACGCTGCAATCCTTCAGGAATTCCTCGTGCATTACATCGGAGCGTGTAACGCCTGCGAAAAGCAGAAGGGGAATACTGATGCCCCTCGCATGTTCGAGGTGATCAGGACGATAATGTCGACATCTTGGACAGAGATGGAGCTCGATATCTCCATGTTGTTTTCCGATACGTTCAAGGCTGCGGTAGCCAAGCCGGACTATTGGTATAAGGTCAGGTCTTCATACGTTTCCAGGATAATGTTATCCAAGCTGAAATGCAGTGAGAAGGATAAGTTTGATATGCTTATTGCGTCCAGAACACATTGGGCGTGGATGTCAACCGTCTATAAGGGTCGGTTCCAGCAGCTTGCGGAACTTGGGGAGATATTGTATTCATCCGCTTCAGGCAAGGTTGATATAGCCTTCTATCTTTCATGCCTGTTCGATGAGGCCGGAAACGTGAGCGAACTCATGCATGCGGTCAATGAACTGGCGAAACATGACGCTCAGAAAGTTTATGTAGACGGCAGGGTCATCATCAATGCCATCATCAGGATAGTGGGTCATGATGTTGCATTGATCAATGCCTTGTTGGCGTACAATGACAGGCGTATGGACGAGCTCGGACCGTCGGGCGACATCTCCAGGAATCCGTGGAGTCCTGACAGTGTGTTCTTTAATGAGGTCATGCAGGCTGAGGCTTTGCTCCCGGAAGTGGATGCCGCCATGTCCAGATGTTTCAAGGAAAGCTATCTGTCTCATCCGTTCGTTAATTTCGTGTCGGACCTGATACTTATGAGGCAGCTCAAAGGTTGTTCTGCCTCTGACGCGAACAGGCTCATGGATGAGTATGTCAGCTCCCGATGGGTGCGATTCAACAATTCGGGCAGGATCGAGAACGGGTTCGTGATCGCAGCATTCCTTAAAGCTACATGGACGGCGTCATATGTGATAGAGCAGATTATGAGCAAGTCCGCTTATAATGACTCTGTCCTCCCGAAGTGCGGCAAGCGTGCGGATGTATTCTCGCACAAGATGGACAGTCAGATATTCAGGGAGCTGAGTAAAGTTGTGGAGATAAAGAGAGAGAAGGGACTTTCGCGGACGACCACCCAGACGCTTCTTCATAAGCTTCTGATGTCGTGCGGACCTGACTTTGTCCTGGAGGATCCGGGTCTGCTGGTCGGTGTGGCCAAGACGATCCGTACCGTGGATGAGTACAAGATGTTCATTTCGGATCTGAGGCAGTTCTATATTCCGGTCGGTAACGATCTGACGGCAGAGATTATCCGTACCCTTTCGTCTCTGATGCGCAATCAAAAGGATTCGCTGCTGAAGCAGGTCGTTTCCAGAGTCAAGGCCCTTGCCGAGTATGATTCGTATTTCCAGGGAACGGACTGCCATGATTTCAAGGCAGGATATCTCATATATGACGTGGAGCAGAATATCGACTTCAAGCATGTGTGGGCGTCCCAGGCACTTCATGTGGACAAGGAACACGAGGTGATGGAATATGTCAAGGGAGCCTCTTGGGCTGTCAGGGTTTCATCTATCGGTAAGATAGGATCTCCGTTGCTCAGATATGAGGTGCTTCTGACATTCCTTGTCAAGAACGAGAATATGGCCAAGTTCAGATCCGAGCATGATGAAGCGCTCGGGTTTATGCTCGATGCGATGGCCAAGGCAGACGATCCGCGACTTTCCGTGCGCATGATCATCAAGATCTTCGAAAGGTGGGCGAAGTGTCATATCATGCTTCGCGCTCTGGAAGAGAAAACCTTGTTGTCGGTCATCAGCTTCTATCGCTATCAGCTGGATAATCCTGCTTTGGGTGCATTTTACAGGGATACCATCATCAAGACGCTTAGAACGCTTAAACGGTTGTCTGACAGATCTCTGGTTGAAAACAAGCCATGGACTTACGTGTACTATACCCTCTTCATCAGGAACGACAGAGGAACCAGTAACATCTCCATGAAGTGTGCTACCCGAAAGCTGGCTGACGCCTTGCAAATGATAGAGCTTTAGTTGGCGACCTCGCAGAGGAACTTGATGCGGACCAGTCGGACTTCGAACTCGTCGAAATCGTCCTTGAGGTCTTCCATGATGACTGAGAGTTCGTCCGACTCGGCCTCGTCGTGGAGGTAGTCGTAGATTTCCTCGATTACATCCTCGTCGAGGGTCTGCTCAAGGTAATAGTCCAGGTTGAGGGTTGTTCCGGAGTATACGATCGCTTCAATTTCGCTCAGGAGTTCCTCCATTTCCATCTTACGTGTGTCCGCGATGTCTTCCAGCGGAATGCGTCTGTCGATGCTCTGGATTATGTAGACCTTGTTGACGGACTTGTTTACGATGGACTTCATCACGAAGTCGTCAGGACGGACTATTTCATTCTCCTCCACGTACTTGGCGATCAGCTCGATGAAAGGCTTTCCGAACTTCTTGGCTTTGCCTTCTCCGACTCCCTGGCAGTTCTTGAGCTCGTCATAGCTGATAGGATACATTATCGACATGTCCTCCAACGAAGGGTCACCGAAGATTACCCATGGCTGCAGTCCTTTCTTGCGGGCTACATCCCTGCGCAGATCCTTGAGCATCGCCAGCAGGGCCGGGTCTCCTCCGCCGCCACCGCGGGCAGCTGCCGCTGCCACTGCAGTGTCCTCGTCGTCGTCCTCGCCCTCGGCGAACTCCCTGTCTTCCGTCAGCATGAGCTCGTAAGGCTTCTCGAAGAATGCGCGTCCGAGATCGGTTACGGAAATAAGTCCGTATGACTCTATGTCTTTATATAGAAGATGGAGCACGAGACCCTGATGGATCACAGCGTTCCAGAATCTGGACGAGTGCTCTTTTCCTGCTCCGAAAAGTTCCAGTCTGTCATGGTGGTACGACTTGATGATGGAGTTCATCTCTCCTGTGAGGATGTTGGCAAGATGCTCCATCTTGAAACGCTCAGGCAGAGACTCTATGAGCTCGATGACCATGGCCATCTCCTCTCGTCCGTCGAACTGCTTCTTAGGGTGCAGGCAGTTGTCGCATGCGCCGCAGTTCTCTACATGGTAGTCCTCGCCGAAATAGCTCAGCAGCAGTTTCCTTCTGCATGAGTTCGATTCCGCATAAGCTACGGTCTCCATCAGCAGCTGCCTTCCGATCTCCTGTTCGGCAATCGGCTTGCCCTGCATGAATTTCTCGAGTTTCTGGATGTCCTTATAGCTGTAGAAGGTGATACACTGGCCCTCGCGTCCGTCTCGTCCGGCGCGTCCGGTCTCCTGGTAGTAGCCTTCGATGCTCTTTGGGATGTCATAGTGGATGACGAATCTTACATCGGGCTTGTCGATGCCCATTCCGAAGGCTATCGTAGCTACGATCACGTCCACTTCCTCCATCAGGAACTTGTCCTGGTTCTCGGCGCGTGTCTTGGCGTCAAGTCCGGCATGATATGGGGCAGCCTTGATACCGTTGATGTTCAACAATTCCGCAAGTTCCTCTACCTTTTTCCTGCTCAGGCAGTAGATGATGCCGGATTTGCCCGGGTTCTGGCGTATATATTTTATGATGTCTCTCTTCGGATCGGACTTGTCCCTTATTTCATAATAAAGGTTAGGTCTGTTGAATGAGGATTTGAATACTGTGGCATCAGGCATACCAAGATTCTTGAGTATGTCACTCTGCACTTTCGGAGTTGCGGTCGCGGTCAGCGCGATGATCGGTGCCAGTCCGATTTCCTCTACAATGTTTCTGATCCTTCTGTATTCAGGACGGAAATCGTGTCCCCACTCGGATATACAGTGTGCCTCGTCCACTGCATAGAACGAGATCTTGATTTCTTTCAACATGGCTACGTTCTCAGCTTTGGTCAGAGACTCCGGAGCCACATAAAGAAGTTTGGTCGCGCCCGAAAGCAGGTCTTTCCTTACTTCCGTAATCTGTGCCTTGTTCAATGATGAGTTCAGGAAGTGCGCTATGCCGTCGTTTCCGGCTACGAATCCGCGTATCGCGTCGACCTGGTTCTTCATCAGGGCGATCAGCGGCGATATGACTATGGCGGTGCCCTCCATGACCAGTGCCGGGAGCTGATAGCAGAGGGATTTGCCTCCTCCGGTAGGCATAAGGACGAATGCGTTATTCTTGTCGACAAGGTGCTTTATGATGCGCTCCTGGTCGGCCTTAAAGGAGTCGAAGCCAAAGAACTCCTTCAGTTTTGCATGCAGTACAGATGAGTCGATAGCCATAGGTTTAATCGTTTTGACTTACTAAGTTAAGTAAATTTTAAGGAGAAATCCAAAAAAAGATTATCTTTGCGACTTGATTTTTGAAAAACTTAAACAATAAAAAATTAATAGAAATGAAAGCGCTTAAAATTTTTGCAATCGCAGCAGTTGCAGCAGTTATGGCTGTTTCATGCGGCAGATCAGAGGTTAAGGTAGATGTAGAACTCCCTACAAATGCTGAGATCGACTCAGTAAGCTACCTCGTAGGTATCCAGCTCGGTTCTTTCCTTAAGGGTCAGCTCGCAGTAGAGAATGCTGCTGAAATCGACCTCGCTCAGGTGAAGAAGGGTATGATCGACATGATCAATGCAGAGGACCCTAAGGGTTACAATGACACTACTTTCGCAAAGCAGTTCAAGGTGAGCCCTTACGACATGCAGAGAATTCTCGGTTCTTACGTACAGAAGAAGATGGAGTACAAGGCTGAGGTTAACCGTGTAAAGGGTGAGAAGTTCCTCGCTGACAACGCTCTTAAGGAGAACGTTGATACAACTGAGACTGGTCTTCAGTACACTGTCATCGCAGAGGGTGCTGCTGAGAAGGTAGCTGTTAACGATACTGTTACAGTGAAGTACAAGGGTACTCTTATCGACGGTACAGTGTTCGACGAGGGTGAGATCCCAGGTCACGTTTCAGGTTCAAGAGGCCTCATCGCAGGTTTCGACCAGGGTATCCGTCTCGTAGGTGAGGGTGGTAAGGTTATCGTTTACATCCCTTCTGATCTTGCATACGGTCCAAGAGGAAACCGCGGTATCGAGCCTAACTCAGTGCTTGTATTCGATATCGAAGTTGTTAAGGTAGACAAGTTCATCCCTAAGGAAGAGGTTACAGAGTAATGGCACTCGAACTCGAGGGCAGAATTGCCCAGAAAATGAATGTTCAGAGCGGCACCACAGCAAGGGGTGCATGGTCAAAGCAGGAGTTCATTCTTGAATATCAGGAAGGAAACTTCCCTACAAAGGTGGTGATGCACGTGTGGGGTGACGACAAGGTCAGAGAACTTGATAAGTATCAGGTCAATGACAAGGTGAAGGTTTCCTTTAACCTCGGCAGCCGGGAATATAATGGTCGCTGGTATACTGATGTTCGTGTTTGGCGCATAGAACCTGCTCAGACAGGTGCTCCGGCGCAGCCGTCATATCAGGCTCCGATGCCTCCTGCGGCTCCGATGCCGACTGTCGATGACATGTCGGAACCTGCTGACGACGACCTGCCGTTCTAAGGGGTAAGACAATATGATGTAAGTGGCTTGGGTTTTGTGCTCGAGCCACTTTTTTATTGGTACATTTTTGTTAAATTTGCAAGTTGGACTTAAAGAATAGTACTATGATTACTTTCGGTTATAACAGCAGATTTTCCTCTCCGATAAGAGCCCTGCTTTTTGTCGCTCTAGGAGCGCTTATGATATTTACGAAGGCAGATGCCATGCAGATGGTTGTCAAGATTTTCGCAGCATTCGTTCTTGCTGCGGGCATAGTGTCCGTATGTGTGGGGTTCAGACAGAAGAAGGAGGGCACCATGCCTCTTTCATTTTTCAACGGACTCGTAAATGTGGTGATCGCCGCACTTCTTTTCGCTTTCGCTCCGTTCGTGTCGAAATTCGTGAGCTATCTTCTCGGATTTATGCTTTCGGGATTCGGACTGTTCCAGCTTACAGTGCTGCTGAGCATGCGTAAGAGTGTGAAGGTCAGCTTTGTGGCTTACCTTCTGCCTGTGCTGGTGACAATAGCGGGTCTGCTTATATTCTTCTACCCTGGATTCTTTGGCAAGAGCCTTGGGCTGATTGCCGGCATTGCCCTTATCGTATACGGAGTGTCTGATCTTATCTCTGCATTCAAGATGAGATCTGCAAAGGGAGCAGATCAGGTTGCCTCTGCTCCGGAGACTCCGGCGGAAACCCCTTCGGAGCCGATAGAAGCGAAGGAGGTCGAATACGAGAAGGTAGACGAACAGTAAGATATGATTCCACAGGAAACGGTAGACAGGATCCTTGACCTTGCGCAGGTCGAAGATGTGATAGGTGACTTCGTGACCCTAAAAAGGGCGGGAGCCACCTATAAGGCGTGCTGCCCTTTCCACAATGAGAAGACGCCTTCGTTCGTCGTCTCTCCGTCCAAGGGTATCTACAAGTGCTTCGGCTGCGGCAAGTCGGGTACGGCTGTAGGCTTCGTCATGGAGCATGAGAGCATGACGTATGTGGAGGCTCTTCGTTATCTGGCCAAGAAGTATAACGTGGAGATCGTTGAGTCGGAGGTGAGCGCGGAGGAGATCGCGAAGCGTCAGCGCAGCGAGAGCCTCCTGCTGGTTTCGGAGTTTGCCGGCAAGTTCTTCGTGGACTCAATGAAGACACAGGAGGGCCAGGTGATCGGCTATCAGTATTTCCGCAGCCGTGGACTGACGGATGAGACTATTGCCAAATATGGCCTCGGATGGGCACCGGCACAGTCGCGTACAGCTTTGACAGATGCTGCACGTGCGCTTGGATACAAGGAGGAGTACCTCCTGGATACGGGACTGTGCAAGCAGTATGACGACGGAAGGGTCGTGGATACATTCCATGACCGAGTCATGTTCCCGATACACTCGACCAGCGGCCGCGTCATAGCATTCGGAGGCAGGACGCTCAAGAGTGACAAGAATATTCCAAAGTACGTAAACTCCAAGGAGACTGAGATTTACGTCAAGAGCAAGTCTCTATACGGAATATATTTCGCCAAGAACGAGATGTCGCGTCAGGACAAGTGTATCCTCGTTGAGGGATATCTGGACGTGCTCTCGATGCATCAGCTTGGCATCACTAATGTGGTCGCTTCCAGCGGAACTTCACTGACCGTCGAGCAGATAAGGCTCATAAGGAAGTTTACCGAGAACGTGACCATCATATATGACGGCGACGGTGCCGGTATCAAGGCCGCCCTCAGGGGAATAGACCTGGTGCTGAAGGAGGGCATGAACGTGAAGATCGTCCTTCTGCCAGACGGTCAGGATCCGGATGACTTCGCGAAGAAGCATACGCTTGACCAGGTGAATGATTATATTGCGCAGAACGAGCAGGACTTCATAGGATTCAAGACCGACCTGCTTCTGGGTGAGGCCGGAAATGACCCTATCAAGCGTGCAAAGCTCATAAATGAGGTCGCGGATACTGTTGCGCTCATACCTGATGCCATTACGAGAAGTGTGTATATACGCACTACGGCGGCGAAGTTCGAGATAGACGAGCATATACTTTCCAACAGGATCAACAAGACCAGGACTGCTATGCTCGAGGCTGAGAAGAAGCAGCGCGAGCGCGAGGCGGCCAAGGCCCGTCAGGCGTCCGCTCCGCAGCAGCAGGGTTATGATCCGGGCATGCCGCCTCCGCCAATGGAGGGAGATGTGTATGTGCCGGACGATATGCCGCCTGTGCCGCAGGAATATGTGCCTGAACTGCCGGTCGGACCTATCGTGAAGGATTGCCCGTATCTGGCGGCATGTGAGGAGGAACTGCTCACCTTTGTACTGGAGTACGGCTGCACGGAACTGCTTTTCGAGCAGAGTTCTAAATATTATACAGAGACTCCGATGACGGTCGCAGACTTCATTGACGCTACCTTGGCAGACAGTGAACTGGACTTCAGGAACAGCTCATACTATAAGGTATATGAATTATACTTCACCATGTATCAGGAAGGACTGACCCAGCAGCAGATCCAGCAGAGGCTCCTCAACAGTATGGATGAGGAAATTGCAGCGGTAGCTAAGGACATCCTGATAGAGAAGTATGAGATTACTGTGAAGAACTATGTCCAGTCGATGACAGCAGCTGCGACGAGGCTGGTGATGTTCGTGCCTAAGTCCCTTCTGGTCTACCAGGCCAAGAGGGTCGAGATGGAGGTGAAGGAGAAGATGGATGAGGTTCAGCAGACCTCGGATCCGGAAAGGCAGATGGCCCTGCTGGCGGAGATAACCGCCCTGAACAAGGTCCGCACGGCCATAAACAATGAGCTCGGACGTGTCTGAGCGCCATCTCCGACCTGATCGGGGATCCCCAAAAAGAAAATGTTAAAATAAAACCAGATATGAACAAGAAATTCAACAGAACCCTTGTGACCTGTGCGCTTCCATACGCCAACGGTCCGGTCCACATCGGCCACCTTGCCGGTGTGTATGTACCTGCAGATATCTATGTCAGGTACCTTAGAATGAGAGGCGAGGACGTTCTCTATGTCTGCGGATCGGATGAGCACGGAGTGCCAATCACAATCAAGGCACAGAAAGAGGGATGTACTCCTCAGGATATCGTGGACAGATACCATAAGATCATCAAGGACTCATTCACAGGCCTTGGAATCAACTTCGACATATATTCGAGAACATCATCGAAGACCCATCATAAGAATGCTGCGGACTACTTCCGCAAGCTCTACGATGAGGGTAAGTTCATCGAGAAGGTGAGCGAGCAGTACTACGACGAGGAGACAAAGACTTTCCTTGCAGACCGTTACATCACAGGTACATGCCCTAAGTGTGGTGCAGAGGGAGCTTACGGCGACCAGTGCGAGAAGTGCGGCGCAACTCTCAGCCCTGATGAACTCATCAATCCTAAGTCGGCTCTCAGCGGAGGCGAACTCGTTAAGAAGGAGACCAAGCATTGGTATCTTCCGCTTGATCAGTACGAGAAGTGGCTCTCAGAGTGGATTCTTGACGGACACAAGGAGTGGAGAAGCAACGTATACGGTCAGTGTAAGAGCTGGATCGACGGCGGCCTTCAGCCGCGTGCCGTGAGCCGTGATCTCAACTGGGGAGTTCCTGTGCCTGTGGAAGGTGCTGATGGAAAAGTTCTCTATGTGTGGTTCGATGCTCCTATCGGCTATATTTCAAATACTCAGGAACT
>JAEIGA010006788.1_pt1 | contig 17396 bp, 10 predicted proteins | sample 9270691 | NCBI WGS metagenome assembly JAEIGA01 (sample SAMN17057246, study PRJNA624740) | gut metagenome | biome: biome; isolation source: fecal sample | host: Bos grunniens | place: China: Xizang | collected 2019 | reverse complement strand
TCGTAAGCTCGAGGCAGAACTTTACGACGCAAAAGAAGGCTTAAATGATACATACTACGACCACGCAAAAGATGCTCAATCCGAAGCCTTAGACCGCGAAGCTTCAGCATACGAAAAATCAATGACGAGTTATATCGATACACTTCGCGACAAACTTGCCGAAGCAAAACTCAATATGGATTTGTTTATGGAGCAAGTAACAACGGCGGTTGTAACAAACGCTGGTACGGTATTAGAAAAATATCAAGAGACTGAAGTTGCTATGAGTGAGGCTCTAACTCAGCCCTGGCAAGATGCCATAGACAAAATTGCTGAGTTTGGTGGAGAAGAAGGTTCTCTTGCGTCTATGAATGATTGGACTAAAGCTGGCGAAAACGGATTTGTATATAACTTCAGCACAAGTGCTACAGAACAACTGAAATCACCTTGGGCTGCTGGTACAACTGCTGTCAACTCATTTAAATCAAGTACCGCCACAGCAATGTCTGATATTGTTAAAGATATTAAATCTAATGTTGTTACTGCGACTGGAGAGTTGAATAAGATTAAATCTTTATATGCGAGCATCAATGATACAACTGTAAAGGCGCCTTCTGGTAATGGCGGCAATGGTGATCCACCTGCTAATCCTACAAAACCCGACAAAGGCCCACAATTCGAAAAGGCTAACAAATATGTTTCGTCTATGTTTACTGCATCACCTAGCGTTTTTGGCAGTGGAACAGTATATACAGATGAAAAGACTAAGAAGAAGTACTATTTAATTAAGAATGGACCATATAAAGGTTATTATATTCCAACAGGATCTGTTTTATTTAGTGGGGTGCCCACTAAAGGAACTGTTATGGACGGTGCGTATTTATATACAAAGAAATATGCGAAAGGTACCATGGGTACACCCCGTGACGAATGGGCACTCACAGACGAACTCGGTGACGAACTTGTCCTTGTTCCTGGTGCAAACGGTAATCTTTCATTTATGCGTAAGGGTACATCTGTAGTACCTGCCGACATTACTGCTAACCTAGTCGAATGGGGCAAACTCAATCCTGATATGCTGAAGGTTGGTGGTGGAGTTAACATTAATATGATTAGCAATGCTGTAATTAAACCTGACCTGAACTTTGAATTCGACAGCCTTGTGCACGTCGATCATTGTGACGAAGGCACATTAAAAGACCTAGAAAAGATGGTTGACAATAAGATTAACCAATTTAGCAAACAGATGAACTATGCCCTCAAGAGAATTGGAGGCAGATAAAAGAATAACAAATAGCATTCGGCGGAGAGAAATCTCCGCCCTTTGCTATAAAAGGAATAAACGGAGAAATTTATAATGAAAAATATTGAAGTAGTTAAGGAGGTGGCAGTATGATATCTGCAAATCGAATAGAATATAGGGGGTATAGTAGCATAGACTTTGATTTAATCACATGTCTTAGTTTTGAATCTGACAATTCAGAGGTTGGTACCTTTCTTACAAGAGAAGCTGTCGCTTCAGAAAGTTATAGAGGTGAATTCAAACGAATACACCAATTTAAATACACAGAAACATTTAATCCAAAATTTACGTTCATTAAGGACGGGTTTGGAGATTTTACAACCGAAGAAATTCGCAAAGTACTTCGCTGGCTTACAAGTGGATCGAATGCCTCGTTTCTTACAGTTTTCAGAGATGATAGTAATGCGGATGGCTTTGAGATTTTGGGTGGTTTTTCCGAAGTATCGCTTTACAAACTTGGTAACGGACGCTGTGTTGGTTTTGTGGCAACCTTCGAATCTGCACATCCATACGCATTTTCACCACTTTACACATATACACGAAGTGCTATCAATGAGCCACATAGAAAATTTACAATTGTGGTCGATTCAGATGAAGAAGAAAGCGTAATTTATCCCCGCGTCACAATTCAGCAAAATGATAGTGTTGTTGTGCTGGTAGACCACGCAATGATTAGCGACGATAAATGGATTAACAATGAAGAATGGCTTGATGGTGTAGTATATTATTATGATACCGAAAAGATGTATTATTATCAAAGACACTACACAGAAACCGACGCAAATGGCCATACAATAGCCAAATCTGTGCCAACTGCCACACAAACTAATCCAGTGACCGAAGATACAAAAACTGGTGTCATTATAAAAAATACATACGCTGATGAAAAAGGTGTGTCTCATGTAGCAACGCTTCGCATTGCGAATAATACGGCCAATGAAAAGATTGTTCTTGACGGAGCTAATCGCGTAGTATCTAGCTCTGCAACTAGTAGAATATTGGGAGATAACTTTAACTGGGAGTGGTTGCCATTATATAATGGTAAGAATACTATTGATATTATCGGCAATTGTACGGTAACCATGGAATATCGCACAGTGGTTAAATGCGGTGAGATTTAAGGTGGTGATGATATGTTTAGATTAAGCAAAGACTTTTTTGGCAATCCTACACCGCCAGAATTATATTTGTGCAACACTGGTAGAAAAATTATAGGTCAGTTACCGGCATATGATTTATCTGGCACGTTCAAATGGCACAGTTATTCAGAAATTCAGTTTAGTGTAGATAGAGTATATACCGACGTACTTTCTGGAGAAAGTGTTGTTAATCCTCTATTTGATAAAGTAGAGGGGTTGCGCAATGTATATCTAAAAAATATAGGTTATTTCACACTTCAAGATTCCGATGCTACGTATAGTGATAAAGATACCAAGCAGATGTCGGCTTTTTCGCTTGAATATGCAACTGCTGGTTCAAAATATTTAGACAACTTTAGAATTAACACGGGTGACATCGACTCCAAAGAAGTTATCTATGAATCAAGCCAGTATGGTGATGGCGCAACGGCGGATCAAATGTATAAGCCAGCTCGTTATGATAGTTGGGATTCTGCCGCAACATATTATCATCGCGTTTACACAGATAATGACAATTATGACTATGAACAAATACAAATATCCGATGAGACTGCATATAAAACCCACTTTGGCGAAGATATGCATCCAGAGGATGTTTTATATATACATGGGTATGCAAATGTTCAGTTTTATGATCCGCATACTACAGAACTTTCACTTTTGCATCTTATTTTTGAAAAAATCCCTGAATGGAAAATTGGCCACGTAGATTATTCGCTGCGTAGCAAAGAAAGAAAATTCGATGAAGAACATATAGCTGTTTATGACTTTTTGATGAATAATGTATCCGATACATTTAGAGCAGTCGTAGAGTGGGATTCAATTAATGGCGTTGTTAATTTCTATGAAGAAGCCGAGGATGGAATAAATGAAGATGGCACCATTCAAACTCGTTGGGAGACAGACGTGTTTATCAGTCGTTCCAATCTAGCTTCAGAAGTGTCCATATCATACTCTACTGACGATATCAAGACAAAGTTGAAAGTATCTGGTTCTGATGATTTAGATATTCGTGAGGTTAACCTTGGTAAAAATTATATTCTCAATCTTGATTATTATCACGATGAAGAATGGATGGAAAAAGAGTTGGTTGAGGCCTACGACGACTATCTTGAAGCCGTAGAAGAGTATTCCCCGCAATATAAAACCGCAATGCAAAATTGGGTTTCTGCTTATAACGAGTGGGACAATATAATGAATGCGGTGCCCGCGGAAGGTAATGTTGTCTTGGTTGGCGATGAGTTTAAGAAACTTTATTGCATATATGGATTATATAATTCTGTGAAAGAATTTACAGAAGATACAACATATTATGTTATGCGTGAAGACGGCAGTATGGCAGAAGCAAATCCACAGCCAACATCAGAGAATTTCAAAGATAAAATATATTATATTAAAGGTGATTATGCCGCAAAAGAAAGTGAATTAATTAAAAAGTTGACATTATATCTCGTCAATGAAGATATTAAGGCTAATCAACAAGATAATATCTTATTAAGATTAAAGAATAATGCGAACGACGTAGCCACGATTCGTATTTATAATGCAAGTACCGAATCTAAGGACGAAGATAAAAAGAAAAATCCAATATATAAAATTCAAACATTAATTGTTCGAGCAGCAACGGGATTAACTGATGACATAGCTAATAGAGAACGTGATTTATCGGATTGGATTAATGGCGATCTCCGTGTTGGTAACACTGCTAATGATGGTATGTCATTTTTAGATGGTTTTAAGATTAATTATATTGGAACTATGGGTGCTTATTTTGTTTTAGCTAAAGACGAAAGAAATGTAGAAAATTTAGAAGATTATGGTGTTAATCTTTTGCGTGAGAAACAAGATACATATACAACAATTTTCCAAACTCAAACAGAAGCCATGTATTCTCAAGAAAAATACCAATGTACTGCTAGCGATGAACCTCCTGTAGAACCTGTGTCAGAGGGAACAAGGTGGTTTGACACCGATAGCACGACGCCTACATTATATAAAAGAACTAATGCTGCGACAGATGCATCTTTTACTGACAGATGGGTAACAGTTAATACAGACGCTACTTCGGCAGACCTGAAAAACTATCAAAGATATATTGATAACTATGATAAACTTGTTGCCGTACAAGCAGTCCTTCTTAGAAAAGAAAGAGAGGCTGCATATTGGTTAGATGGCTATGAGGTTACAGATAGAGTAATTCACTATCAGGACGGCGCCGGAGACAACGCATTTTACTCGGCGGCAGATGCATTTTTCCGTACTGACAGCGACGCTAAGGATGCAGTAATTATTACGAGGAAGTCATTTGATACGGATTTAATACCTTTATATACATTTACAACGACAAAAGCTACTGGCACATTTGCCGTATATTTGGTTGGAACGACACCATATGTTGCATATGCAGAATCACAAGGTGTATATATGGCCAAGATGAATGCAATTAGCAATTTAGTTGAGTTTGAAAACTTTTTTACAAAAGAACAATGGATTGAACTATCTCCATTGATTAGAGAGGATGAATATACTAATGATAACTTTTTGCTTACGGGTTATGAATCTGAAGAAGAAAGATTGAAGATTTGCGAAGAATTGATGGAAGACGCGGCCAAAGAATTAAAGACTCTAGCTCAACCTAAATTAGAGTTTTCAATGACGATGGCAAATATATTAGCTCTACCAGAGTTCGAGCCAATTATTTCGCAGTTTGCTTTAGGTAATTTTATACGCATTGAATTGAGGCCTGGCATCGTGAAAAGAGCTAGGCTGCTTGAAGTTAATTTGAATTTTGACGACCTTTCAGATTTTAGCGCTAGTTTCGGCAATTTAGTAGAAACTCTTGACGAAGTTGACAAACATGCATCTTTGTTGGCACAAGCGGTGCAAGCGGGAAAACAAGTCGCTGCGAGTGGAAGCGAATGGCAAAATGCCGTTGATAAATCAAACAAACTTGAACAGGCAATTGCTAACGGCTTACAAGATGTGGCATTAAAAGTTGGTCGTGCTAGTGGCCAAGCAATTTCTTGGGATAGTAATGGTATGCACTTTAGAAAATATAAAGACGGTTCAACCACGGAATATGAACCAGAAGAAATGGCAATTATCAATAATGCTTTGGTTGCGACTAATGATTCATGGCGCACGTCTAAGGCTGCCTTTGGTAAATACACCATTAATGGCGAAACACGTTGGGGGCCAATTGCAGAGTATGTAACGGCCGACACAATCGAGGGTAAGTTCATCAAAGGTGGAGCAATTCAAATCGGCGATGAAAACAAAGATGGCGGAAACTTGTTTATTGTACACGATGATGGTAGCGTTGAAATTAAATCTAATGGCGTAGAAAAATACGCTACAAAGAGTGCCATGCAAGTTATAGATGACGCGTATCGCTACCGTGTCGAACTCTCGTACAACAAATCTACTGTTTTCGCAAACACTAATGACGATTGTACGATTACCTGCACAATTTATGACAATCGTATACAACAAGATGTAACATCGGATTTTATCACTAAAGGCGCAAAATTCTCTTGGGTGAGAGCATCTTCTAGTGACGATACTACGTGGAATACAAACCATGCAAATCAAACTACAAATACAATTACAATAAAAAGAAACGATATTGAAAAGAATGCACAATTCTCGTGCAAAATAACGATAGATGAAACGAAATTGCCATCAGATGAAGAAACACAATCTTAAAAGGAGGATATTTTAATGGCAGATAAAATTTTTCATTCAACTGCGGTAACGTTCGTCGATATGACGGACTCAAGAACCTTAGATGTATATATTTCATCTAATCACCCGACAGTACAACTTTGTGATACAAACAAAACTCCATTGGAATATACTCCAGATTGGAGCGTAACTCATTTAAATCTAGAGGCAAGTTTTTATTTAGATTCCGCCGCTATTACGCCAGAAAAAGTGGAGTGGTATGCCAAGATTGGAACAACTGAAACATTGGTCGGAAATACATCAATTTTATCGATCAACACAAACGCCTTGTCTAGTAACCCAATTATTACATATATATGCAAGGCTACATACGATACACTTTCAGCACTTAAAGAAATTGCCTTCGTTCGTGTAGACACTGGACTAGATGGTAAGAGCGGATCTTCCGCCCCTGTCGTACAAGCACAATATTCTGTAGACGGAAAAACTGGGTGGACATCTGTTCTTAACGCTGCGACACATAAATATATTAGATATTCATACGACGGCGGCAAGACGTGGACAACAGAAATTAAAATGGTAGGTGAAGACGGAACCTCTGTAAAGATTAAGGGTACTGCTACATCTAAATCTTTAGTATCTGGAACATCATATTATACTCTTGTATATAATTCTGCAACGATTACTGGGGCGACTATTGGTGATGCCTATTTATTAGATGGAAACTTGTATGTTTGCGTTGATTCGCGAGATGGTAATGATTACTTTATGGACGTCGGGCATATTCAAGGCCCACAAGGAAACGACGGTAAATCCTCATATGTATTTATAAGATATGCTACTGACGCAAGCGGCTCAAATATGTCTGCTAGTCCTAGTAGCACAACTACACATATAGGTATTTGTACCGTCAATACCAACGTTGCACCAACAACGTCAAGTTCGTATACTTGGTCTAAGTTTGTTGGTGATAGTGCTAAGAGCATTATCCTTAGTGGTGATTCTCAAGTTTTTAAGATGAGCGCGTCTAATGTTGCAACCCCTGCAACTATAAAAGTTACCGCACAAGCATTTAATACTTCGGCAACAACTTGGACTTATAGTACGAATGGTGGGCAAACATTCGTAAGCACCGCTCCAACTGGCGTTACTAGAAATGGTAATGTAGTTACAATTACTGGCGCATCATTAACTTCCAATTCTTTGGTTGTTAAAGCATCAGATAACAGTGTGGAGGATGTATTTACTGTTTACAAAGCTTTTGATGGTGCAAATGGCTCTCCTGGCGCTCCAGGAACACCCGCTTCAATGGCATTTTTAACAAATGAAAATGTTACGTTTAGCGCTAATGCTAGTGGTCAAATTACGGCAACTTCTATAACTACAAATGTTGTCGCATATAATGGAGCAACAAAGACGACTCCAGAGTTGTTAAAAAATACCGATGGTTCATATGCTATATCTAATTTGCCAACTGGAATGACAGCAACTGTGGGTGCGGTAGTCAACAACGAAGTTCCAATTGTATTTACAATAGCCAACAGCGCAACATTGGGCTCTGTGTCTAGTAACAATGGCGCAATCACAATACCAATTACTAGTCCTGTCAATACCAACCTTATTCTTAGTTGGAGCAAAGTTAATGCTGGTCCACAAGGCCCACAAGGTAACAAAGGCGATGATGCATATATGGTTATGCTTACAAACGAAGCGCATATATTTGCAGGTGATGTTGATCACGCCTATGCAGACAGCGTAACAACGCAAATACTTGGTTATAAGGGCACAACATCTCAATCGATTACTATAAAATCTGTGGATGGTAAATCTGCGGCAACTACTGATACAGATACCAGTATTGCGGGATTAAAGTTTAAGTGCTCTGCGCTTAGCGGTACATCTCCGACAATTACGTTTACTTGTACAGAATCTTTTATAAGTGCAAGCGGTTATATTCCTATTGTTGTGTCTGTTAATGGCGTAGAATTTACTAGAATGTTTAGCTACTCCATTGCCTTTAAGGGCGCTACTGGCGGAACGGGTTCTCAAGGGCCTCAAGGTGCAGCGGCAACGTCATATTGGCTTGTGTCCAGTGCTAGTGCTGTACAAAAGACATCGACAGGCACAATCACTGTAACGCCTTCAACACTTACATTTACTAGTAAAAAACAAACTGGCACAAATACTCCAGAAAATTATGCTTGCAGATGGATAATTGATTATTCTACTGATGGTGCGACTTATGCAAACTTATATACTTCTACGGCAAATGAAGCAAGCAAAACTGTAACCGTAGCAACAACATATAAAACTATACGTGCAAGAATGTATATTGCTGGTGGTACAACCGCATTGCTGGACGAGCAGATTATACCAGTTGTTACAGATGGTGCAAAGGGTGATAAGGGGGATACTGGCAGAGGTGTTTCAAAAATTACAGAATATTATTTGGCAACCACTGCTTCTAGTGATGTCACTACCTCTACAAGCGGATGGACTGAGGCTGTTCAGACCATCGATATTACTAAAAAATATTTATGGAATTATGAGTTGATTACTTATACAGATAATACGACGAATGCCACTACACCAGTGATTATTGGCGTATTCGGTAACACTGGTGCGACTGGTAAGGGTATTAGTTCTGTTGCAGAACGATATTTGGCTACAACATTATCAGGTGGTGTAACAACATCAACATCTGGTTGGACACCAGAGATTCAAACATTGACTTCAACGAAGAAATACTTATGGAATTACGAGATAATTACTTATACTGATGGCACAACATCAACTATAAGTCCAGTAATTATAGGCGTTTATGGAGATAAGGGTGACAAGGGTAGTCAAGGAGATAGAGGTGTCGGCATTAGTTCTGTTACGGTAACTTACGGTACATCTACTTCGGCATCAACACAACCGACATCTTGGCAAACAACTCTTCCGACTGTGGCAGAAGGCTCTTATTTATGGACACGCACAGTTACTGATTATACAGATACTTCTATTGCAGATACTGTAACATTAACATATGCAAAACAAGGCGTTAAAGGTGATACTGGTTCATCGGGAACATCTGTAACGGTATCCAAAATTGAATATCAAGCTGGCACTTCAGCAACCACAGCGCCAACTGGCACATGGTCTAATGGTGTAGTTGCTGTCGCTGAAGGCAATTATCTTTGGACGAAAACAACATTTTCTGATGGAAAAGTTGCTTATGGTGTGGCAAAGCAAGGTGCAAAAGGTTCTGCAGGTGCTGATGCGTATACAGTAATATTAACCAATGAATCTCATGTATTTGCAGGAAATGTTTCTAGTGCTATAGCTTCTAGTGCCACAACTCAAGTTATGGCGTATAAAGGTAGTACGTCTCAATCAGTCACTATTGTTTCGGTAGATGGTAAAACCGCGAGCACTAGTTCAACGGCTACAAGTATTGCAGGTCTTTCGTTTGCGTGCTCTGCATTAAGTGGAACGTCGCCAACGATTACCTTTACATGTACGACTAGTTTTGTAAGTCCTAGTGGCACTATACCAATTGTTGTTAAGGTTGATGGAGTAACAATTACAAAAATGTTTACATATGGTATTGCTTTTAAAGGCGCAACTGGTAGCCAAGGTACAACTGGTACCGCAGCATCACTTGTTGATATTACACCTTCGGCACATTATTTTAAATCAACAACTGGTAAAGATGGTATATTTACTCCAGATTATATATATTTATATCCGAGATTTCAAACTGTTACATTCAGTAAATGGGAGTACTCGATAAATGGCGGTACAACTTGGGTTGCAGCCTCTGGAGCAAATGGGATTTCCATAGGTGAATATAACTCTGTGAAAAACACATTGCGCATAGCAAGAACATCCACCTTATATACCGATACGGTTACGTCAATATCTTTTAAGTGTGTAAGTTCAACTGAGTCTGTGTACGACACAGTGTCTGTTGCCAAAATATATGACGTTGTTGATTTGCAAATTGGCGGAAGAAACTTAGTATTAAATTCAAATCAAAATATAACTAGCACTCTATACAAAACAGCGACTTATGATATGTCTGAAGATTGGATTGGTGGAGAAACATATACTGTATCCATTAAAGGTTCTATTAATGAAGGACAAACTTTTGGAATTTGGGCCAATGGATCTGGAACGAGGGTTGCTACACTAACATATGACGCGTCTAAAAAAATATATACCTCTACATTTGTGGCGTCTACTTCTATTGTAACACAAACGGCAAAAACATTACACGTATATAATACCCCGTCTGACACAGCAACAGAATCTTCGATAGAATGGATTAAACTCGAAAAAGGTAATAAAGTCGCAACAGACTGGTCTCCAGCACCAGAAGACTTAAGTAATATTACATTTCAAATCTATGCGCCAAAGGGTTATTTATTAACCAACGAATTAGCGTCACTTACATTGGAAACTTTTGCTTATGAGGGAAGTATTGAAATCGCCTCTGGTGCTACGTTCCAATGGAGTCATTTAATAGATGATGTTTGGATTAATATTAGCGGAGCAACTGATACTACACTTACAGTTGCAAAAGCAGACGTTTTAAAATCAAAATCATATCGATGTGTAATGACATATAAAGAGAAGGCATATACATCAACGATTACCGTACAAGACAAAACGGATACGTATAATTCGATTATGTGTATTTCAAGTAATACAACCAACAATGATTGTTATTGGGTGTTGCATACAGTTGTTTATTCTGATGCAGATGAGGTTGACCCTTTACTTGGGCCAATATCTATTGGGGCTCCTGCAGATCCAGTTAAGGATGATTATTGGTATTCTGTTGATACCACAAATGCAACCGTAACACTCAAAAAATATGATGGTACAAGCTGGGTTAATTCTACAGACGCACAATCTTTATCTTATTCTTGGAATATTATGAATGATGGCAGCGCAAAGATACCTCTTGGAACTGCGGCAAAAGTCAAGGTTATTTCTTGTCACGACTTTACGAATACAGCAACAATAATGTGCGAAGTTAGTAATGTCAATGATGGTGTATTGACACAATCATCTTTGAGCCTTACAGATGCCTCAGATCCAATTGTTTCCGATACCGAGCCAACGGCAACCGTTAATGGACAAATTTGGATTAAACGTAATGCAAATGGAACTTACTTAATGTTTGTATGGGATGAGAACACTCAAAGTTGGATTTCAAGTGATATGGATTCTAGAAGTAAGGTTCACACAAGCAAGCCGTCTACGTATAATGCTGGAGACTTGTGGATTACTGCGTCTAATAACGATTATGGCGGTTATTATGCTTTAGCAACAACTTATTCGTCAAATATCAAATACTATGTTCTTTCAAATGGAGTTTACACATTAGCAAGTGTTCAGCCTACGAGTGACGCGGAAATATTAGCGTCGCAATATTATCGTTACATCACATATTTGCAAGGAACATTATTGCAAGCCAAAAAGAGCGGTACAACTTATAATGCTGCGGACTGGTCTCCGACTCTTAGATATGATAATGACTTTGATGATTTGAAAGATAGGTTTGAACAATTATCGCAGTATGTATCAATTTCAACCGACGGATTAAGAATGGCTGCAAGAAACGAAAATGATGAATTAAGTCCGTTTACAGCTTTATTTACTTCAACGGATTTATCATTTTATCAAAATTCCGAAAAGCTTTTAATTCTTGCTAACAACCAATTAACTGCTCCTAGGGTAGTAGTAGAAGACGCATTAGAAGTGCAAGGTTCAATAAGTTTAGGAGATTTAAGAATAATTATAGAAAACAATGGCAGTTATAGTTTTGCCATAAAACAATAAGGAGGTGAATGACCATGGCAAGTGGTAATTTTATATCTAGTACTGGCACTAATGCCAATTTATATGTTGTGTGGTCATCTACCACCAATGTAGCAGCAAATACATCTTCGGTTACCGCCGTTGTGTATTTGCGAAGCTACACAATGCGATTTACTGCATTGGCTAACTCATATATAACAATTAATGGCAATCAATTAAAGTTTAATGGTAAGGCCGTTAATAAAAGCTCTAGTTCGTTGACAGATACGGAACTTGCAAGACATACCGTTACAGTATCGCATAATACAGATGGTACAAAATCAATTACAATTACTGCTAATCTTGATTTTAATGGTACTGTTTCTGGAAAATATATTGATGATATTAACGCATCTAAAACTGTTGCTCTAGATACTATCCCTAGGACTTCGGGATTGTCTGTCTCTGCCACTAGTATTAACACTGGAGCGAGCTTAAAAGCAACTATTTCGCCAGCTAATACATCTTTTACACATAAAGTTGCTTATATTATAGGCAATACAACTATGTTTACAAGCCCTACGATTGCTGCTGGTACAAAAGAATATTCATACACAATACAAGATTCGTGGTTGCCAAAATTAAATAGTACAAATATGGTTGTGCGATTATTTACTTATAACGGGTCGACCTTACTTGGTAGTACAGATAAATCTGTAACTGTGAGCGTTCCATCTACAACTGTGCCAACTGTTCAATCTTTGACACCAACTGTTGTAAATGGATTATCTGGTGGTAAAATAGTTGCAACTGGTGGATTTTGTGTTGAAGGTAAATCGCAAGTAAAATTAGTTGCCGCCGCAAAAGCAGGGTCTGGGTCAAGTCTTGAATCATATGTATTTAGTGGTCCAAATATTAATGGTTCTACATCAACATTGACATCAACAAGTGCAACCGTTACGAGTAGCATCATAAAATCAAACGGTTCATTAACTTATGGTGTTGTCGCTAAGGATGGCAGACCAAATAGACAATCAGAGAAAAAAACAACGTCAGTCACAGTTTATCCATATGCTCAACCACAAATTACATCAATTACAGCAGAAAGATGCCTAGCCGATGGAACTCCAAATAGCGATGGTACTTGTGCGAAAGTTACTGTTAAAACGTCTTATTCTGCTGTGGGTGGAGCTAATCAACGTGTTGTAACATTATACAGTAGCAAAGATAATTATGCAACTGGCACCGTGGTGTTACCGGCAACTAATACAACTGACACATATAGTAATGTGTATGGTAGTGGTTTTGCTACAGGAACAAGTTATACAATTCGCGCAGTAATTACAGATGCCTACAACACAGGTACAACTATTCAAAAATCTGTAACTTTGGGTGTGGCCGAGAGAATACTCAATATTGCCAAATATGGTAATGGCGTTTCTGTTGGTGGTTTAAGTTCAGTTACAAATTCAACGGCAGATGGTAAATTTGAATGTCATTGGGATGCAGATTTTAAAAAAGGTCTCAATGTTGCTGGCGGCATTAATGTTGCGGGCGGCTTGCATTCGCCAACTGGTGTATCGACCACATCTTTCAGTGCTTTAACAGGATATAAGCAATTAAGCGCAATAGATATCAATACCATTACTTTTGCTGGTACATATGGATGTCTGAATTGTACAAATATTCCTTCTGGCGCATATGTATATGGAATGCTAGAGGTAATTATGTACAGCAGTCATTGGCTAATACAGCGATACACTTCTATCAATGCTAATGGTACTATTGGGCAAAAATATGAACGGTCATATTATGGCGGAGCAACATGGACAGATTGGACGGCACAATATACATCATCAACTGGAGTTAATGGATATCAAAAAATGCCTACCGGAGTAATTATTCAATGGGGAACGTCTACTATTGCTGCTTCAACATCTTCTTCGGCGATCACTTTCCCAATTTCTTTCCCTAGTAGATGCGGCAGTGTGGTATGTCAGAATACTTATTCAAACGGTAGAAACATTGCATATAGTGTAGCTAGCGTTGGCCAAAACGGTTTTTCAGCACATCCATATGTAACTGGCACTAATGCTGTTCCGACCGCTAGTGTTTCATTTTTTTGGATGGCCATAGGATATTGAGGTGAGAACTATGTATTATATTACAATTAGTGAAGATGGTTTTGGATTTAAAGTGCCAGACATTCATATAATTACTTCAGAAGACAAATATATAAGCGATGAAATTTATGATCGCTTTTTCACAGAACAATCTCAGGGTAAATCTTTCAAAATTAAAGATATTAATGGCACAACCTTTGAAGAAATTTTCGAAGAATATCAGCTAGAGGACAATAATCCAGAAGAGCAGCCAATGCCAGAGATCGAAGAATTAAAACAACGTATTAAACAGTTAGAAGAATTAGTGTTATCATTTAAGAAAGTTAACGATGATGTACTAGTACTCGATTCTGGGGCGGTGGACTCCATACAATCCACACAAAACGATTAATGATATTAGAACGCATTATTAATTATAAAGGAGGTGGATAAATATGGGAGGCATAATGGATGCTATAGAATACTTAGGCATCCCAGGCACGATAGCATTTGCAATTATTGCGTTATTTTTGATAATGCAAGTTATTGGAGAAATAGCAGAACTTACTGGAAAAGTCGTTCCGGAATTTCTTAAGATTCGCAAATACTTTAAACGAAAAAAAGAAGAAAGCCAAGAAAGAATACAAACGCTTAAAGACGTACAAAAACTATTAAAGTATTACGACGACGATCATATCACAAAGCGCAATACTTGGATGCAAGGAGTAGACGATAGAGCTGTGTCTTGCAGAAGTGAAATGTCAGACATGAAAGACGCACTATTGCAAGTGACACAGGCACTCAGTATTAATACTAAAATGACCGAAGATATGTTCATCGAAAATAGCCGTGATAGAATTATTGATTTTGCAGAAAAGGCATCTGATCATAATGCAATATTATCACATGAACAGTTTAGAAGAATTTTCAGAGTGCATGAATGCTATGAGAGGTTCTTAGAGGAACATAATCGTACAAATGGAGAAGTTGATATTGCATATGAAATGATTCAAGATGGATTTAGATACAGGATGCAAAATCATTGCTTTGCAGAAGATGTAAAAGGGTATATTAAGAAATAATACAATACAAAATGATTAAAAGGAGAGATCGTTATGGAGTTTATGGACATTTTAAATCTTATTTTAGCAATCGTCGCGGGGCTTGGAACGGCCATCCCACTTTTAATTCAGTTAGTTAAGTATATTAAAGAGGCGGCAAAGTCAAAGAATTGGAGTGTGTTGATGACACTTGTATTGGAGTTTATGACGGATGCAGAAAAGCTTTTTGCAACTGGTGCGGAACGTAAAGAGTATGTCATGAGCAAAATAAAAGAAATGGAAAAGACATTGAATTGCGATGTGGATGAAGATGTTGTGTCAAGCATGATAGACTCTATTGTTCGGGCAAGTAAAACGATTAATGCGAAGAAGAAATAAAAATTTGGGGTACAGAGAAATCTGTACCCTACCTTTTTTCGCTTTCAAAGTATTCTTTAAGAATTTTATTAACCCAAGAATTTATTGTTCTTCCATCTTTATGAGCCGCCATTTCTATTTGAAGTTTTACACTTGTTGGCACTCTTAATGTTAAGGTTTCCGTGCTTTCTTTTGTCTTCACCAATATCACCCCTATAAAATATTATATCAATTTTATTTTTTATCGTCAAAACATATTGACGCATTCGTATACTTTTGATATGATTATAATTGAAAATGAACACAAATGAGTGCAAATAAAAGAAGGGGAGTGAAACTTAATGGAAGTCAATAGAATTCAATTAATTATCTTGTCCATTATGCAAAAGATGAGCGCTACAAATCAAGTAAGTAGTATTAGTATTGCCAATATACAAGAGAGTATACAATCAATTAAATCCTACTCTACTCTATATAGATGCATGAATTTTTTATGTGATAATGGATTTATAAATTATGGAGTAAAAGATGGTAAGTTTAACACTTATTACATTACACAGAATGGTATAGAAAAATTAGAGGAGATGATTAAATGTTAAAAGAACAGTTTGGCGTATTAGCACTAGGTCAATGCGGAGGTAACATTGGATTAGAGTTTGAAAAGATTGGTTACGCCACAGTTTATGTAAATACAAGTAAAGAAGATTTATCTACAATCAAGGGTGCTCACAAGATTCATATCCCTAATGCAGACGGAGCTGCAAAGAATCGTAAACGTGTACTACAACTCGCTGCCGAACACATAGGGGATATTGTAGAGAAAATCACGACTATACTTCCACAGAAGTATATCATCTGTGCATTCAGTGCAAGTGGTGGCACTGGCTCAGGGTTAAGCATTCCTTTAATGACATACTTAACTCAAATAGGACGTATTTGTATACCCGCGGTTGTATTGCCAGACCACTCTATCGAAAGCGCTAAAGCTTGTGAAAATGCTTATAATGCTTGTGCAGAACTAATGTCTATCAACGGCCTCGGTGCAACATTCCTTTTAGACAACGCTAGAGGCGATAAATTTGCCATTAATGGAAGATTTGCTAGGGAGTTGGATAGTTTTATTAACTTGAAGAACTCGAGTGTATACGGCGTAATAGACCCCGCAGAACGCAAGCAGATATTATCTTGCTCGGGTATTGCAAATATTGCCAAGTTGAGTAAAGCTAAAAGTACCACCTCCGATGTTATCCAAGGGTTGAGCGAAAACATATATGCACCCGTAGAGGCTCAGAATGCCCGTTATTTCGCACTTAGCACTAGCAATAGGAGTTTGGACGTCCAAGATGTTCTTCGAGCATATAAGGGCGTTTACGACGTATATACGGGTATATCCGATGCGTCTACAATAGCTGTGCTTGCAGGTCTCCAATGGCCGATGAAAAGGATTGAAAAATTTAAGAATAAATTTGAAGAAACCGTACAGAATATAAATAACACAATTAATCACCAACCCCCAACTATTCAACCGCTACAAAGCCTGTCATTTGCACGGGAGGAATTGAAATCCACTGCACCAGTAAACCCACGGGATATTCTTCTGAGTCTCCTTGGATAATTTAAAAGCCACCTTCGGGTGGCTATTTTTTTACGCAAAGAAAAAGGACTGCTAAGCAGCCCCTCCTCTAAAACATATTCTTCTTTTTTGTTTGCTCAATGCTTCGTACCCATTCGCAAATCTTATTGATGATTCTTATTGTCACACTGTTCTTAGTCACCCTCATGGAACTTGCCATGACAATGTTATTTTCGAAATCATTTTTTAACACTTCAATTGGCTTCGCTAATATATACCCCTTATTATATCCCTTTGATTCTAAATATCCAAAGTCTATTAACTTTTTAAATATCTTATTATAGTTGTCATAGCCAACTTTAATATCTTGTGCTTTTGTATATTTCCAAGCTTTTGTCATATTGA
>JAEIGA010006787.1_pt1 | contig 17403 bp, 11 predicted proteins | sample 9270691 | NCBI WGS metagenome assembly JAEIGA01 (sample SAMN17057246, study PRJNA624740) | gut metagenome | biome: biome; isolation source: fecal sample | host: Bos grunniens | place: China: Xizang | collected 2019 | reverse complement strand
TTGATGCCGGCACGGTTTCTTTGGATGGCGCGCACCACATTGTCTATCGCCTCGTCCTGTCCTATGATCCTTTCCTGCAGCTTGGATTTCATCTTCATGAGCTTTCCTCCCTCTCCCTCAGCTACTTTGCCGGATGGTATTCCGGTCATCTTTGAGATCACCTGAGCGACATCGTCCACTGTGACCTGTCCTGTCTTGTCAGGATTCTTGAGCCTTACCATCGAGCCGGCCTCGTCCATAGCATCTATCGCCTTGTCCGGCAGACATCTGTCCGTGATGTATCTCTCTGACATCCTGACGCATGCCTCAATTGCTTCGTCTGTATAAATGACATTATGATGCTTCTCGTAGTTGGTCTTCAGTCTGTCCAGGATCGATATGGATTGAGGAATGTCTGTGTGCTCCACAACGATCTTCTGAAATCTTCTGTCCAGGGCTCCGTCCTTCTCAACGGTTTTTCTGAACTCATCCATTGTGGTGGCTCCTATGCACTGGATATCTCCTCTTGCCAGGGCTGGCTTGAGCATGTTCGCTGCATCCAGACTTCCTGATGCTCCTCCAGCTCCGACGATAGTGTGGAATTCGTCGATGAACAGTATTACGTCGGGGTCTGCTGCGACTTCGTTGATGATCGATTTGAGTCTCTTCTCAAAATCTCCGCGATATTTGGTGCCTGCAACAATGGATCCTAAGTCCAGTGATATCAGTCGTTTGCCAGCCAGGGCCGGGGGAGTGTCTCCTGTCACAATCTTTATGGCTATTCCTTCTACTATGGCAGATTTACCTACTCCGGGGTCACCCACCAGCATAGGGTTGTTCTTGCGTCTGCGTCCCAGGATCTGGATGACCCTCTGGATCTCGTCCTCCCTGCCTACAAGCGGATCAAGCTTGCCTTCTCGGGCAGCTTTGGTGATGTCGTATCCGAATTCCTGGAGTGGAGAGACCTGCGGCTCGGCAGCCTTCTCCTCAGCAACGGCGCGTATCCTTATCTGGGGTACCTCTTCTTCAGGAGTCTGATCAGCCTCCCTTCCGAATCCGTCCGCACCTCCGTCAAGGAGGTCGTTGTTGTCCAGATATCTGTATACGCTCCCGTAATCGGTGCCCAGGTCTCTGAGGTAGGTGCTGCCGTAGGAGTCACCCTGGCGGCATAATGCAAGCAGAAGATGCTGCGACGATGCATTTCTACAGTGAACCTTTGTAGCTTCCAATATCGTGATACTCAGGATGTTCTGCGCGCCTCTTGAAAAGCTTACCTTGTCTATTTCCGAATAGGGGATGTGCTCGTTTGTGAATATCCTGCTGTCGATGAACTCCTTCATCTCGTCAATGTCTGTCCCCAGCCCTCTGAGAGTGTCCACTGCGGTGTTCTCTCTGTGACGCAATATGCCCAGGTACAGATGGTCTGGGGCTATGCCGTAACTTCCCGTCCTCATGGCCTCTTCGCGCGAGAAATTGATGATTGAATTCAGTTCGTCAGAGATGCTTATTTCCATGTCTTAAAATTCAAATTGATTGCACAAATTTACTATTTTTTTTGTAACTTTGCCAAGATATAAATTCAAGAATAAAAAGTATAATTCATATATGGAAAATGAAGTAAAGACAGGTAGGATTGAGCAGGTGAACATTGATCAGCAGATGAGGAGTGCGTATATCGACTACTCTATGTCTGTGATTGTATCACGAGCTCTTCCTGATGTGCGTGACGGCTTCAAGCCGGTACATAGAAGAGTGCTCTTCGGTATGGACGGTCTTGGCCTCAGACATACAAGCCAGACAAAAAAATCTGCCCGTATCGTCGGAGAGGTGCTCGGTAAGTATCATCCGCATGGAGACTCAAGCGTATACGATGCGATGGCGCGTATGGCGCAGGACTGGAGCTTGAGATATCCGCTCGTGTTTGGTCAGGGTAACTTCGGTTCGATGGACGGTGACCCGGTGGCTGCGATGCGTTACACCGAGGCAAAGCTTTCAAAGCTTTCAGATGAGGTTCTTGCAGACCTTGAAAAGGATACAGTCGATTTTCAGAACAACTTCGACGACTCTCTCACAGAGCCTACGGTTCTTCCGACAAAGATTCCGCTTCTTCTTTTGAACGGTTCGTCAGGTATCGCCGTGGGTATGGCGACAAACATGGCTCCGCACAACCTTACAGAGTGCTGCGATGCCATCTGTGCATACATCGACAATCCTGAAATCACAGTCGAGGAGCTGATGCACTACGTGAAAGGTCCGGACTTCCCTACAGGAGGTATCATCCAGGGACGCCAGGGCATCAAGGATGCTTTCGAGACAGGCCGCGGACGTATCGTGATCCGCTCAAAGACAGAGATAGAGGTGAGCGATTCTGGTCGAGAGACTATCGTTGTGACAGAGATTCCATACATGGTCAACAAGCGCGAGATGATCGAGAAGATCGCGGAACTTGTTGAGAGCAAGCGTATTGATGGTATTGCTTATATCAATGACGAGACAAATATGAAGGGAGTCCGCATCGTTATCCGTCTCAAGAAGGATGCAAATGCAAACGTTGTTCTTAATACTCTCTTCAAGTACACGCCTCTGCAGTCGAGCTTCTCGGTAAACAACGTCGCTCTTGTAAACGGTCGTCCGCGTACACTCAATCTCAAGGATCTCATCAAGTACTTCGTAAGACATCGCCATGAGGTGATTCTCAGAAGGACAAAGTTCGATCTTGACAAGGCTCAGAAGAGAGCTCATATCCTTGAAGGTCTTCTCAAGGCTCTCGATGTGATCGATGAGATCATCAGAATAATCAGAGCGTCAAAGAGTGTCGAGGAGGCAAAGACCCAGCTCATGGATACATTTGCATTCTCTGAGATCCAGGCGACTGCGATCGTGGAGATGCGACTCCGTCAGCTCACAGGACTCGAAAGAGAGAAGCTTCAGACAGAATACGATGAGCTCATGAAGTTCATCCAGTACTGCCAGGATGTCCTTGCAAACGAAAGCATGCAGTTCGGCATCATCAAGGATGAGACTCTCGAGATGAAGGAGAAGTACGGTGATGCGAGAAGGACAGAGATCGCACTTTCAGCTGAAGAGTTCAATCCAGAGGACTTCTATGCGGATGAGGATGTGGTGATCACTATCTCTCACCTTGGATATATCAAGAGAACTTCGCTTACTGAATATCGTCTTCAGAACAGAGGTGGCGTCGGCATGAAGGGCAGCGCTACAAGAGATGAGGACTTCATCGAGCATATTTATGTGGCAAACATGCACAGCACAATGCTCCTGTTCACTCAGAACGGTAAATGCTACTGGCTCAAGGTGTACGAGATTCCGGAAGGCTCGCGTGCTTCAAAGGGCCGTGCCATCCAGAATGTGATCAACATTGAGGCTGACGACAAGATCAAGGCATACCTCAATGTAAAGAATCTCAAGGACGAAGACTATATCAATAACAACTTCATTGTTCTCGGAACAAAGAAGGGTATCATCAAGAAGACTTCCCTTGAGGCATACTCTCGTCCGCGTACCAACGGTGTGATCGCCATCACAGTGCGTGACGGAGACGAACTCCTCGAGGCTGTGATGACAAACGGCCACAGCGAGATCCTTCTTGCCGGTCGCAAGGGACGCTGCTGCCGCTTTGATGAGGCTGATGCAAGAGCACTCGGAAGAACAGCTTCTGGTGTACGTGGCATAAATATTGATGAAGATGATGAGGTTGTAGGTATGATTACGTACGATCCGTCGGCTGAGGATGCTTCTGCACATACAATCCTTGTGGTCAGTGAGAACGGATACGGTAAGCGTACAGACTTTGACGAGTATCGCAAGACAAGCAGAGGTGGCAAGGGTGTCAAGACACTTCAGATCACAGAAAAGACAGGTGACCTTGTCGCAATCAAGAATGTAACAGATGATAATGACCTGATGATCATCAATCGCTCCGGTCTCACAATCAGAATGGCTGTTTCAGGCATCAAGGTGGCTGGTCGTGCAACACAGGGTGTCCGTCTCATCAACATCAAGGAGGGTGATTCAATTGCAGCAGTATCTGCAGTAAACAAGAGTGAGGAGGAAACTCCTCAGACTCCGGCAGAGGGTGGCGAGCAGATGCCAGCTCCAGAACAGACAAACGAATAATAACTTAATACCAAACACATTATGAAAAGAATTTTGATCGCGTTGGCAATGCTTGCAGCAGTTCAGGTAGCTGATGCACAGGTAAAGTCTCCGGAAGCAGCCGCTAAGGCAGTTGTAAAGGCTGAGACAGCAGCAAACGATGCAAAGAAGGCAACAAAGGTTGCAACATGGGTAAACCTCGGAAAGGCATATGTGGATGCATATAATGCTCCGATCGGTAGTGCATGGGTTGGTGCAGGAATGCAGGAGCTCTCACTCATCATGGGATCAGAGAAGCCTGTTTCTGAGCAGCAGGTTGAGGTAAATGGTGCTCCATACCTCAAGGCTGTTTATTCTAACAAGGATTTCTACTTTGCAGAGAATGGTACTCTCGCTATGATAGTAGTTACACAGCCAGTTGTTGAGGATGCACTTGTAAAGGCTCTTGATGCATACAAGAAGGCATATGAGGTGGATGTAAAGCAGTCTAAGATCAAGGATATCAAAGCAGCTCTTCTGGACATCAATCAGAAGTTTGTGAATGAGGCATACAATTGTTATCAGCTCGGCGAGATCAAGAAGGCAAGCGACCTGTTCGCTATGGCAGCTGAGACTATGGCTGCAGCTCCTGTTTCTGAGTTTGACGGAAACTCTCTTTACAATGCAGGTTTCACAGCATGGATGGCTAAGGATTTTGAGGCTGCAAAGAAGTATTTCGAGCAGTGTCTTGCAAAGGAGTTCTATTATGAGGATGGTGAGGTGTTCGCAAAACTCGCTGATACATATACAAACCTTGGCGACAGCGCTTCAAGCGTGAAGGTTCTTGAGGATGGTTTCACAAAGTTCCCACAGAGCCAGAGCATCCTTATCGGTCTGATCAATTACTATCTCACAAACAACGAGAACCCAGACAGACTTTTCGAGCTCATCGCTCTTGCTAAGCAGAACGAGCCAAACAATGCTTCGCTTCCATATGTTGAGGGTAACATCTATGTAGAGCTCAGAAAGGCAGATCCTGCAAATGCCAAGGATTATGAGGCTAAGGCAATCGCAGCTTACGATGCATGTGCTGTCATCAATCCAGAGTATGAATATGGTTATATCGGAAAGGGTATCATGTTCTACAATATCGCTCTTGAACTTCAGGAGAAGGCATCAGATCCATCACTTTCATGGGAGGCATGGGAAGATCTCAACAAGGAGTTCGCTCAGTACCTCAAGAGCGCTCTTGAGCCATTCGAGACAGCATACAATGTAACTAAGGATAACTCACTGAAGGTGAACATCGCTGACTTCCTTAAGAACATCTACTACCGCTTCTATTCAGAAGGTCCGGAGTGGGAAGCTGGTTACAACAAATACAATGAGGTTGTAAAGACTGGCCAGGCTCAGTAATTGAATATTGAAAGCAATAAAAAAGTCGAAGAGAAATCTTCGACTTTTTTATTGCTCACTGTCAAAGGCTTTGACGATTTTTGCTACGAGAGGGTGTCGGACTATGTCCTCATTTCTGAAGGTGATTGTCTTGATGCCCTTTATGTCTTTGGTGAGCTCTATGCCTTTGAGAAGTCCAGAGTCTTTTTTGTTAGGCAGGTCTATCTGGCTGGCGTCTCCTGTCACGATGAACTTGGCATCGCATCCCATTCTGGTGAGGAACATCTTGAGCTGTCCGAGATTTGTGTTCTGTGCTTCGTCCAGGATAACGCATGCCCTGTCAAGTGTTCGTCCTCTCATATATGCAAGAGGGGCGATCTGGATGGTGCCTTCGGCCATGAACTCCTGTAGTCTCTTTGCCGGTATCATGTCTCCTAGAGCATCATACAGTGGCTGAAGATATGGATCAAGCTTGTCCTTGAGGTCTCCAGGGAGAAAACCCAGTCTTTCGCCGGCTTCCACTGCAGGTCTTGTGAGGATGATTCGCTTGATTTCGCGGTTTTTCAGTGCTCTGACAGCCAATGCGATGGCAATGTATGTCTTTCCTGTTCCGGCTGGTCCTACTGCAAACAGCAGGTCATTTTCAAAGTATGCCTTCACCATTTCCTGCTGGGTCCTGTTCCTTGCCTTTATCGGCTTTCCGTCATTGCCGTGGACAATCACTGCATCTGCGCAAAGCCTGTATCTGTCAGGTGCTGCATCTCCGTCAAAAAGATCCTCCACATCATATGGGGTGAGATTCATCTTATGATGTCTTCGTTCTATGAGAAGAGACAGCTTGAGTCTGAATTTGTGGATGTCTTCCTCTTTGCCGTCAAGTATTATTTCGTTGCCTCTGGCCACTACTTTCAGTTCGGGAAAGTATGTGCACAGTGCCTCCAGATTCTTGTTGGCCGGGCCATAAATTTCAATCGGATCTATTGCTTCAAGCCTTAATGTTTCTTTGCTCATCGTTTAATGTTGTTGTATGTTTTGACCATCTTGTCGTAATCCCATTTTCCATGCCACTGATCTCTTTTATCAAGGAAATCTTCAACAGGGATTACTATGTATGAGTCGTTATATCCTCCTGGTAATGAGCACCATAGGTATTTGAATTCGGGTGTAAGCATTTCCAGGTCTCCATTGTGGTATCTGACAATCTTCAATGTCGCCATCAGCTCCAGCTGGGTATTTGTCACGCTCATGTTCGAGACTGCGTTTCCGAGCGAGTAGGCTACAGGTACCCCGTTGATTTCCTGGTAGTCCTGGATCACGTGCGGGTGTGAGCCGATGATCGCATCCGCTCCTTTTTCCACCATCCATTCAGCCAGCTTTTCCTGAGATTTTGAGTGGCGCAGCTGATATTCTGTGCCCCAGTGCGGAAGGGCTATAACAAAGTCGGTATTCTCTGACCCAGCCTTTGAAAATGCATCCTCTATTCTTGACGTATCGTGTGTGTAATTGGTTTTAGGCCAATCCTTTCCACACCCCTGATTGGTGCCATATGTGAAGTTTATCAGTGCGAATCTTATTCCTTTTGCAATGATGAAGAGGGGAGTGGTTTCAGCCAGTTCCACTTCATTTCCTGCTAGTCCTGTGAAGTGGATCCCATGACTTAGACGCAGGCTTCTGTATTTTTCAAGTGTCCTTTCCGCTCCCTTTGCTCCCTTATCGAAAATGTGGTTGTTGGCTGCGAGGAAAACATCAAATCCGCATTCGGCGAGGTAGATCTCCAGACCGTCCGGTGCCGAGAAGCTCGGATAGCCTGTGTATGGCTTTCCTCCGAGTGTGAATTCCATGTTTGCAATTGCTATATCTGCATTTTTTATGTCATCCTCAATCATGCTGAAAAAGGATGTGAAATCATATTCAGATCCCTCTCTGCGTGTATTTTCAATCTGTTTCCCGTGCATCATTATGTCACCGATGATGCATATGCTGATTGTATCCTGATTGAAAAGGGGCTTGGGTTTTAACCACTCTGTGTGCCACACTTCCGGGAACGACAATGTCTGCCCGAAGGCGTCAGCTGTCCCCGATGTCATCATGATGATGCTGCTGATTAAGACTATGGCTATGCGGTTGGTGATGTTCTGCAAAATAATTATGGTTTAGCTCTGCAAATATATCACTTTTATTTTGTCTCGGACTATTAATTCGTTAAATTTGCGCGAATGTGCATTAATGTGACTCATATGAAAAAATCTTGCATACTTATTCTCATTGCTGCCGTTTTTGTGGTAGAGGGTTGTGATTTCTTCCGTAAGGTTGCCGGTCGTCCGACTTCTGAGGACATCAAGGCTAAGAAGGAGGAGATTGCGCATGTTCAGGCTAAGATGGCAGAGCATGCGCGTGAGCAGGCAAGACTCGATTCGATCAAAATAGCAATGGAGCATGCACGACTGGCTGAGGAAAAGGCTGCAAAAGATTCTGTTGATGCGCTTTCGACCATCAGGGAGAAAGGCTTCATGATGTACGACATCAAGAGTCTCAGGGGGCTGGCTTCAGGAGAGCTTGAGCATAGGTATTATGTGGTGGTAGGATCTTTCAGGGATGCCGGGAATGCCGACAAATTCATTGCAACGGTTTCCGGTGAGCCGGGAATTGACCCTGTCAAGGTGCATTTCCGAACCGGAATGATTGCCGTCGGAGTGTGCCCGAGAGATAAGGTGACCGAGGTTGCATCAGCGGTGGATGAGGTCAGGGCAAAATCATTCTGCCCTAAGGATGCATGGGTGCTTGTAAACGGACAGTAGGATGAAGATTTATAGGATATTTATTTCAGTTGCAGCGTTCTTGACTGCATTTGTGTCATCTGCACAGTTCAGGCAGGGGGCGTACACTGACATCTATGACAGTGAGACGGTCTCTGCTGTAAAGGGACATGTGCGTGAACTTTCTTCTGCAATATATGAGGGACGCAAAGCAGGCTCAGAGGGAGAAAGGATGGCTGCAGGATATGTCGAGGATGTGCTTAAGGAATACGGTGTTGACCTTCTGTCTTTGCCGGGTGGCGATGTGTTTGGCTTGAAGCAGGAGAATGGTGACACCCTGACGTCTTGTAATGTGATCGGTTATGTGCAGGGTTACGATGAGGTTTTGAGAGACAGGTATATCGTTGTCGGTGCAAGATTGGACAACATGGGCACTCACACAATGACGGTGGATGGCCAACCATACGAGAAGATTTTCTACGGGGCAAATGGAAATGCTTCCGGTCTGGCGATGATGATGGAGCTGGCCCGAAAGATACAGACGACTTCGGCTATCTTCAGACGCTCTGTTCTGTTTGTAGCCTTCGGATCATCTGGTGAGACCTATGCAGGATCATGGTATTTCCTGAACAGGGCTTTCGGCGATGCGGCTAACATCGATGCAATGATAAATCTGGATATGCTTGGAACAGGATACAAAGGTTTCTATGCTTATACTTCTTCAAACGCAGACATGAATGCCATGATCAGGACTCTTGAAGGAGAGCTGCTTCCGATAAAGCCGGAGATTGTTGCTACAGAGCCCTATCCGTCTGACCACAGGGCATTCTATTCCAAGGAGATACCGTCTGTAATGTTCACTACAGGAAGATATCCCGAGTATAACACCGAGAAAGACACCCAGTCAATCATCGACTATGAGATGATGGAGAGAGAGCTGGAATACATATACAACTTCGCGCTCATGCTGTCAAACCAAAGCGAAGCGCCCATGTTTTATCCAGATATGATGCCGGAAAAGAAGAAGAGCATTCCTGGTGTGATACCATACTATGACTGTGATCAGAAGCCGGTGTTCCTTGGCAGCAGCGATCCCCGTAAGTTCATAGAGCAGTGGGTGTATCACTATCTGAAATATCCGTCTTCTGCAGTGCGTGACGGCATTCAGGGAAGAGTTCTGGTGGAGTTCATCATCAACAAAGACGGAAAGGTGTCGGACGTAAAGGTGATCAAGGGAGTATCTGAAGAGCTTGATGCAGAGGCAGTAAGGGTTGTGGCGGCGTCTCCGAAATGGAAGCCTGGAAAGGTGGACGGACAAAAGGTCAGCTGCAGCATGACGATCCCTGTGGAGTTCAGACTTGAAAAGAAAGGAAGAAAATAGCAAAATCAATATACCATGGACTACAATTTTAAAGAAATTGAGCGTAAGTGGCAGGCCTATTGGGCAGCCAACCATACATTCAAGGCAGAGGTAGACAACACCAAGCCTAAATATTATGTTCTCGACATGTTCCCTTATCCTTCAGGTGCGGGTCTTCATGTGGGACATCCGCTCGGATACATCGCGAGCGACATCTATAGCCGTTACAAGCGTCTGTGCGGTTTCAATGTGCTTCATCCGATGGGTTATGATGCCTTCGGTCTTCCGGCAGAGCAGTATGCTATCCAGACAGGACAGCACCCTGCAGTGACAACAGAGAAGAACATTGCGCGCTACCGTCAGCAGATGGACCGTATCGGCTTCTCTTATGACTGGTCACGTGAAGTCCGCACATGCGATCCTGAATATTACAAGTGGACTCAGTGGGCTTTCCTCCAGATGTTCGGCTGCTGGTACGACAACTCTCAGCAGAAGGCTCGTCCGATTGCCGAGCTCGAGGCAGCTTTTGCTCAGGGCGGAAGTGCAGCTGTGGATGCTGCATGTGGTGACGTCGAGGCATTTACTGCCGAGCAGTGGAATGCATTCTCAGATAAGGAGAAGGCAGCTGTGCTGATGCAGTATCGTATAGCATATCAGGGAGAAACAGCGGTGAACTGGTGCCCAGCACTCGGAACAGTGCTTGCGAATGATGAGGTGAAGGAAGGATATTCAGTGCGAGGCGGCCACCCTGTGGAGCAGAAGAAGATGACCCAGTGGCAGCTGCGCGTATCAGCTTATGCAGGACGACTTCTCGACGATCTTGATGCTCTTGACTGGACTGATTCTCTCAAGGATATGCAGCGCAACTGGATCGGTAAGAGTCAGGGTGCAGAAATGGTCTTCAGGGTGTCAAACGGTGAGCAGGAGTATGACATGACAATCTTCACTACTCGTGCAGACACTGTCTTCGGTGTGACATTCATGGTGCTTGCGCCAGAGAGCGAGTGGGTGGAGAAACTCACAACTCCAGAGCAGAAGGAGGCTGTGGAAGAGTATCTGGCCATGGCGAAGAAGAAGACCGAGCGTGAGAGAATGATGGAGGCACGTAAGGTAACAGGTGTATTCTCAGGATCTTACGCAATCAATCCTCTTACAGGAGAGAAGGTTCCTGTATGGATCGGCGAGTATGTTCTTGCAGGATATGGTACAGGCGCAATCATGGCGGTTCCTGCTCATGACAGCCGCGACTATGCATTTGCAAAGACATTCAATCTTCCGATCATTCCTCTCATCGAGGGATGTGACGTGAGCGAGTCAAGCTTCGACGCCAAGGAGGGCATCATGTGCAACTCGGGCTTCCTCAACGGACTTACAGTCAAGGAGGCTATCCCTGCAGCGATCGACTATGTCGAGCAGCATGGCATCGGACACAGAAAGGTGAACTACCGTCTTCGTGATGCCATCTTCTCTCGCCAGAGATATTGGGGTGAGCCGTTCCCTATGTATTTCAAGGATGGTATCGCGACCCCTATGACACTTGCAGATCTTCCGCTTCAGCTTCCTGAGGTGGACAAGTTCCTTCCTACAGAGACAGGCGAGCCGCCTCTGGGACGTGCAAAGGACTGGACATATGACGGATATCAGATCGAGATGAGCACAATGCCTGGTTTTGCAGGAAGCAGCGCCTACTATCTCCGCTATATGGATCCGCACAACAATGAGGCTCTCGTAAGCGAGGAGGCTAACGGATACTGGCAGGATGTAGATCTCTATATCGGTGGTACTGAGCATGCTACAGGTCACCTGATCTACTCTCGTTTCTGGAACAAATTCCTTTATGACCTCGGTTATGTGTGCAAGCATGAGCCATTCAGGAAGCTGATCAACCAGGGTATGATCCAGGGACGTTCAAACTTCGTATACCGTATCATCGGCACAAATACATTCGTGTCTCTCGGACTTAAGGATCAGTATGAGACCACTGAAATCCATGTAGACGTGAACATCGTACGCAACGACCGTCTCGATCTTGATGCATTCAAGGCATGGATGCCTGAGTATGCGACTGCAGAGTTCATCCTTGAGGATGGAGAGTACATCTGCGGCTGGGCGATCGAGAAGATGTCGAAGTCGATGTTCAACGTGGTGAACCCAGACCTCATCTGCGACACTTACGGCGCTGATACACTTCGTCTTTATGAAATGTTCCTCGGACCTCTCGAGCAGTCTAAGCCATGGGATACAAAGGGTATCGATGGCGTAAACCGCTTCATCAAGAAGGTATGGAGACTCTTCTACGACCGCGATGGCTTCATCGTTACAGATGAGAAGGCGACTCCAGAGGAACTCAAGGCACTTCACAAGCTCATCGGCAAGGTGCGTACGGATATAGAGGCATTCTCTTTCAACACAGCAGTCAGCGCATTCATGATCGCTGTTAACGAACTCACAGACCTCAAGTGCTGCAAGCGTGAGATCCTCGAGCAACTTATTATCCTCCTCTCACCATTTGCTCCGCATGTGACTGAGGAACTCTGGGAGGCACTCGGACACAAGGAAAGCATCACTTTTGCTGCCTTCCCTGAGTATGTCGAGGCCTACACTATAGAGAACAACTGCACATACGCAGTGTCCTTCAACGGAAAGACACGTTTCACAGTAGAGCTTCCTCTTGACATGTCACGCGAGGATGTGGATGCTCACGTACGTGGTCTCGATCAGACAGCCAAGTATGTTGGTGAGGGCAACATCGTGAAGGTGATTGTCGTTCCTGGAAAGATTGTAAATATTGTAGTGAAATAATAGACTGCATCAACCTATGAAAAATACTAGGGTGTCTACCCTTTGGTGGGATTATATTCTGATGACCATAGGTTCCGTCATATTCTGTATGGCGTGGACCTCAATCATCATCCCTGCAGGTCTGGCCAGTGGTGGCGTCACAGGATTGTGTACGATCATCGAATATGCCAGCGGCATTCCTATGGGAATCCCGTATTGGATCATAAATATAGGCCTTCTTGTGTTGGGATTCCTCTCTCTCGGACGGGCGTTTGGAATAAAGACTATCTATGTCATAGTGCTTACGTCGGTGCTTTTCAATGTGCTGCCGGAGTTCGAGATGTTGGAGTACCATGGATTTGAGGATGACAAGCTTCTTGCTGCCTTGTTAGGTGCTGCTATGGAGGCGGTCGGTCTTGGACTCGTCCTACTGCGTGGAGGAAGTTCCGGTGGAACGGACATCATAGCCATGATGATCAACAAATATTGGCCTGTCTCTCCGGGAAGAGTATATATATATACTGATATATTCATCATCGCGTCCATGCTGTTCATTCCTGGCAAGGAACTCATCGACGTGATCTATGCGTATATCATCATGTTCGGATTCTCTTTTGGAATTGATTACGTGCTTCTTGGCAACAAGTCTTCTGTACAGATTCTCGTGTTTTCACCCCATTATGAGCAGATTGCAGATCATATGATCAATGATGTACACAGAGGTGTCACCGCCCTGCAGTCTGTCGGATGGTACTCTCAGAAGGAAAGCAAGGTGCTGCTGATCGTATCAAGAAAACATCAGATGAATGAGGTCCTCAGGGAAATCAAGTCAATAGATCCGCATGCCTTTGTATCTGTGTCTACAGCGATGAGCGTGTTTGGAGAAGGCTTTGAGGAGGTAAAGATTGGATTTAAAAAGGATAAAAAGAAAGAGTAGTATAATATGGCAAAGACAATTTTGAAAAGTTCAACAGGAACGCTTGTCAAAGAGTACCTCCTGATTACGTTAGGTTTGACATTGTATGCTTTGGGATGGGCTTTGTTCCTGACCCCGAACAGTATGCTTGGAGGTGGAGTCACCGGTTTTTCTGCGCTCCTGCAGTATGCTACATCCGGACTGATACCATGGATTCCGGACGGAATTCCGCTTTCAGTGACATATTTTGTCATTAATATCCTGCTTTTGATTATCGGAACAAAGATTCTTGGAACCGGATTCGGAGCGAAGACTATTTATGCCATCATCATGACATCTGTCATGCTGGAGCTGACTCAGAAAAACATCCCGCCTGAATTCATTACTTATTTTGCTGACCAGGGCGAGATAGTCTGTGCTATTCTCGGAGGTATAATGGCTGGTGTGGGTATCGGAATCTCAATGTCGCAGGGCGGCAGTACGGGAGGAACCGACATCATTGCTCTCGTATGGTGTAAATTCAGACCGGCATCTCCAGGCAAGATCATCCTTATTATCGATGTGGTGATAATACTTTCGTCTTTGCTGCTTCCAATAAAGACCGATGGAGTTCTGATGGATCCAGAACATAAGGTTGCGTTGGTTATATATGGCCTCATGCAGGTTGCCGTATGCGGATATGCCATCGATATGTATATTTCCGGATCGAAGCAGTCTGTGCAGGTATTCATCTTTACGAAGGATGTAGAGAAGATGGCGGATGCAATCGCTTTTGACATGAAGAGAGGTGTGACTGTGCTTCCAGCAAAGGGATGGTATTCAAAGGAAGAGAAGCAGGTACTTATGGTGGTTACAAGAAAGGCGGATCTGAATCTGCTTCTTCGCTATGTCAAGACTATAGATTCAGAGGCCTTCCTGTCAGTTTCTTCTGTTATGGGAGTGTATGGTCAGGGTTTTGACACCATAAAAGTGAAAGCAAAGAAGTAAATTTGTTTAAAAAAAAGAAAAAATTTTAAAAAAAAGAAAAATGTGACGAATGTCCCCCTTCCAGAGAGGTCTGGGAGGGGGACATTGTTTATTTTTGTCAAGTTGAAAAAAATGGGTATGGAAATTTTTGTTGCTGCAATAGTTATCATGATGTCGCTGTCGGTAGCGACTTTTCAGGTTATCAGAAATTATAAATACAGAGAACTTACAGAGCGCCGCCACCGACTTCTCGTCTTGGTCATGTATGTGGATTCCATTCTGGTCATATGTGATCTTATTGCGGGCGGTGAGCATTCCGGTTTGCGTATAGTTGTGGATGTCATGCTGGCTTTGATCTCTCTCCAGCTTCTTTCCTCCTCCATCTGGACGGTTCAGAGAAGTCTGAATATAGTAAAGGGAACAGTGATGGCGATGACTGTGCTTGCTGCATATCATATCATGTGTCTGATGGGTATTGCTGCTGAGTTGTCTGCTCAAGCATGCAGATCAATGTTTGCCGCATTGTCTATGATTTATGTGCTGTTGTTTCTGCTTGGCATATGGTACCGGGTGCGTGAGGTGAAGGCCGTGATGCAGGCCGGCACAGTGTGGGCATGTCTGTCTTTCGTCATGGATGCTCTGTATGTGACTGTGGTTATGGTGGAAGTGATGGTGCTGATGATGTTCGGTGAGGATAACCCTGAAATAATATGTGTTATGGGAATACTGTTTGGTGCGACTGCCGCTGCCTATAGTCTTAGAATAGCTACTGATTCACTCTTTTTATTTTATAGGCGTCATGAGCGGAGGATAGTGGAGTCCATGAAGATGTCTCCGGTGGAGGTAGCAGGTGTGGGGCAGAGGGAAGATGACATATTCAAGGACATATATGAGAGGGTGCAGGAATATTTTGAGGCGGAGAAGCCCTTCCTGAATGGAGACCTGACTATTAATGATATCGTTGCGGTAGTGTTTACCAACAAGCTATACATATCGCGAGCCATCAGTCAGTATACAGGACGTAATTTCTGTCAGTATGTCAACTATCATAGGGTTATGTATTCGGTGGAATGCTTCAGAAGAAATCCGGAGCTTAAGATTGCGGAATTGTGGCCGATGTGCGGTTTCAACACGATTGTGTCGTTTAATATGGCATTTCGCCTTTTCATGGGAGAGAATCCCAGTGATTGGTGCAGAAAAGAGAAGATCAGGATATTCAGAAAGGGAAAATAAGATTATCTTTGTGCCCGGATTGAAAATCAAATATCAAAATATATGGCAGACGAGAAAATCATTTTTTCGATGAACGGGGTGGGTAAGATCCTGCCTCACAACAATAGGGTGATCCTGAAGGATATCTATCTTTCGTTCTTCTATGGAGCGAAGATCGGTATCGTGGGTCTCAACGGTTCCGGTAAGTCTACTCTGATGAAGATCATCGCAGGTATCGAGAAGGGATACCAGGGTGAAGTAGTATGGGCTCCGGGCTATTCTGTGGGTTACCTTGAGCAGGAACCTCAGATGGATCCTGACAAGACAGTCATCGAGGTCGTTCAGGAGGGTGTTCAGGAGATCATGGACATTCTCAAGGAGTACGAGGAAGTGAACATGAAGTTCTGTGAGCCGATGTCAGACGAGGAAATGGCAGCTCTTATTGAACGTCAGGGTGAGCTTACAGAGAAGATCGAGCACTGCGGCGGATGGGAGATCGATTCAAAGCTCGAAAGAGCTATGGATGCCCTTCAGTGTCCTCCGTCAGATGCTAAGGTCAGCACACTCTCGGGTGGTGAGCGTCGTCGTGTGGCTCTTTGCCGTCTTCTGCTCCGCCAGCCGGATGTCCTCCTTCTTGACGAGCCTACCAACCACCTCGATACAGAGAGTATCCAGTGGCTCGAGGCTCACCTTCAGCAGTACAAGGGTACAGTCATAGCAGTTACCCACGATCGTTACTTCCTTGACAACGTTGCAGGATGGATCCTTGAGCTTGACAGAGGTGAGGGTATTCCATGGAAGGGCAACTATTCTTCATGGCTTGACCAGAAGAGCACACGCCTTGCTCAGGAGGAGAAGCAGGAGAGCAAGCGCCGCAAGGCCCTTGAGCGTGAGCTCGAGTGGGTGCGCATGGCTCCGAAGGCGCGTCACGCCAAGTCTAAGGCCCGTCTGGGCGCTTATGAGAAGCTCGCGGCTGATGATGGACGTGAGAAGGAAGCAGCTCTCGAGATCTTCATCCCGAACGGACCAAGACTCGGAAACAAGGTCATCGAGTTCAAGAACGTATCGAAAGCTTATGGAGATAAGCTTTTGTATGAGAACCTCAATTTCGTGCTTCCTCCGGCAGGTATCGTAGGTGTGATCGGTCCGAACGGTGCGGGTAAGACAACTCTCTTCCGCCTGATCATGGGTCTGGACACTCCTGACACAGGTGAGATCACACTCGGTGAGACAGTAAAGATCGCTTATGTCGATCAGCAGCACAAGAGCATCGATCCTGAGAAGACAGTGTATGAGACCATCGCCGAGAACTCTGAGTTCGTGCGCCTTGGCAAGAGAGAGGTGAATGCGCGTGCGTATGTTTCACGCTTCAACTTCTCGGGAGCAGACCAGGAGAAGCTTTGCGGCATTCTTTCCGGCGGTGAGAGAAACCGTCTGCACCTTGCCCTTACCCTCAAGGATGAAGGAAACGTGCTTCTTCTCGACGAGCCTACCAACGACGTTGACGTAAACACAATCCGTGCTCTCGAGGAAGGTCTCGAGAACTTCGCAGGTTGTGCAGTCGTAATCTCACACGACCGTTGGTTCCTCGACCGTATCGCGACTCACATCCTCGCATTTGAGGGCGACTCTCAGGTTTACTTCTTCGAGGGAACCTACTCCGAGTACGAGGAAAACAAGAAGCGCCGCCTCGGCAACGAGGAGCCTAAGCGCTTTAAATATAAGAAGCTCATGGCTGAATAAAAGTATTGCCAGGTCCTGAGGGCCTGGCAATATTTTTTATTTCTTGACTTCTACGACCAGTGGAATGAAGTGGTCTATGTGGCGGTCGTACCAGAATTCGATGATAGTTTCACCGCTTTCATTCTTATAACTGCTCGGCTTGCAGTACACCTTGACCTGCTGGCTGTTTTCGTAATAATATCCGTTCTTGTCAGAGTATA
>JAEIGA010006786.1_pt1 | contig 17403 bp, 18 predicted proteins | sample 9270691 | NCBI WGS metagenome assembly JAEIGA01 (sample SAMN17057246, study PRJNA624740) | gut metagenome | biome: biome; isolation source: fecal sample | host: Bos grunniens | place: China: Xizang | collected 2019 | reverse complement strand
TTCATCATCTGTTAAATTTTTACCGGTAAAATCGTTAACACACTCAAAATTACCGGAACCTACGGTAAAGTCAAATATTTTATCAGTATAGACTTTTTCATAAAGACCATGACACTCAACCAAATCAACACTTAACGAATCCGAAATTTTATCCTCAATCACGTTAACACGCTTCGAAAGACCCGTATTTTCTGAAGAAACAAACGAAATTGATGATGGCAATCTTCCAGGAAAAACATCAGGTTCACCATTATTTGTATTGGTTGCTGTAAAAAAGACTGATACCACATCATCAGGAATTGCTATTACCTCGGTAGTATTTTTTGTAATGACTTTTATCGGTGAGCCTGTATGGAAAGAAGATATAATATTATTGTCACGCAATTCTTGTAAAGTTTTAGCTGTATCCGGCAATTCTGTTGTTTGTAAAAAGGTCAAATAGGTATCATAGTTTTCGTTTGCTGTTACAGAAATCTTGGTAAAACCGTTATATCGGGCTTCAGACAAAACATCTTGTTTTATCATAATTGAATTAACTTGCAACGCCCTATAATAGTAGAAGTCACTAGCGTTTTCATAAAATCCGCCCCAACAAGAACGTATATCGCCACCGTGCTCACGCGATTGAACCTCATTACTTTCATCTATATTATAGATACCGTTCAAAACACCATCAACCGTTTCAGCAATGGAATCCGTTTCTGTTACATTGTCAAATTTCACACACAATTCCTGACCCGAATCAAATCTGGAAACAAAGCGGACAAATCCGTTAGAAGGAACAGAAATTGCAACCTTTAAAGGAAACCCCTTCATGTTAACATTTCTGGTATATAACCATACATTGTTTTCAGAATCCAATGTTTCTTTGAAATATATTCTAAAAAGAGCGGTATTTCCCAAACTATTAACACCATTAGTACTACCCTGTGCATTAGTGGTGTTAATATTGGCAAAAGTAACGTTATCAGTAGTAACCTCGTTCAGCAATGTAACCAAATACTTCCCTTTATTTATTTTTAAAAAACCGGAAGCAACTAATTCGTTATCATTTCCATAGGCAGACAAATACTGTGTTTCCATAGAAAGTTTCTTACCCTGCTCAGCGCTAAATACATCATGTTCACCACCAGTTTTCAGGTCATTAATTATTTTCACGCTATTAATCTCCTCACCTGTTTCAAATGTGTGAACATTGTTGATGTCGAACTCTCTACCGGTATCACTCCAATTGCTTTGTGTGTTTTCATCAAAAGCCCATATGTGATACGTGTTAGTGTTTTCGTTTAGGTTTTCATAGGCAACATATGCATAATCTCCGGGTTGTGGCTCATCCGGCAAATCTTCACTGTTCTCAAACCAACCCTTAAACGGATTAACAGCATCTTTACCGTCCAAGCCTCTCGGTATTTCAATGTTCCCTTCCCCTAAAATTGCTGTGTTGTTTATCGTTTTTATGTTTTGCCCGTCCACTAACACATCCTGCTTCGTATTAAGACTGTTGTCAACATAGTCTTTATCGATGAAATCAGTATCATTTTCAAATTGGCTAAGATTTGTCGGTTTGTTCAGTATTTCTGAAACACCCTCTTCGGAAAGCCAATCTGAATTCACCTGTCTTGGTATGCTGTTATATGTGACAAAACCGGCAGTGTTTATAAGTTCACCCGTAGTGGTCGGGATTTCTATGTTTACGGATGTGTTCTTTTCTTGGTTTGCCGTAAAATGACCGATTTCCCCACCGTTCTTCATTATTACCATAAGACCGTTTTTAGCCTCTTCAGGAACATTCGGTTTGTCATTAAGATCTTCATACGATCCTGTTTTCGACACTTTATGGAGGTTAACAGTTCCTGTTATTGCCTCAAGCGGGTTTGGGGCAACCGGTTCCGAATTGTTTGTGTTAAGCAACGGTTTGTTCCTTATGAATTTAGGGTCATTCATATCAGACTCATCCCAGTCCGACTGTTGTGATACTGTCCTAACCTGGCCTATTTTAATATTTGTTGTTGATAATGTGTTGTTTTCACCTATGATGACAAGTCTGTTCTTCTCGTTCTGGCCTTCGCAAACCTTATCGTATTTGTTGGAGAGTTCTTCTTTTATAAATTCCTCAACCTCTTGAAAACTATGACCGTTCCAAGATTCATCGATATTTTGTATATTGTTTTTATCCATGTTACGTATGAAACTTTATTTCTTTTTCTTTATTTTTTAAAAAGCGTTTTCGGTTTCCCATATATATGAATCGGTCCACACATATTCGTCACGCCACAGTGATGGATTCATATCTTCAATTATCAGTTCGTTGTCGAAAACAAATGTTCCGTTAAGGAACGACTCCCCGCCATATTCACATCGAATATACAGCCGCCTGTTTATGGTTTCAATATATATTGTATCATCCGCCCTGTTACCCACTTTTATATGGACACCAATCTCATGGTTAGGGAGGTTCTCAACTTTAGCCGAAATTTTTGCACAATTTGCTGTCGGATACATAATATTGTTAGGGAGTAGGGTGTCATTAACAAAAGTTTCGCCATAAAGTAAAACCGAAAACCCAAACATGATTAGGTTGTCAATACCGAACAATAATTCGCCATTTTTAACGGTTCCCTTTATTTTACACGTGTTGTTATCAACCATCTCTCTTTCCAATGTGTTGATAAATGGGAAATTGCCATCATCTCCTGACGAACACCAAAACCTCTGTTTGGGATTTTTATCACATGGGCCGAGTTCATGTACCATCTGCTCCAACTCATAGAAGTTGTTATCAACTTCATCTATTGTCAATCCGCAATGTTTCGTAACATCTCCGGGATATTGTGAATCAAGATTATAGTATATCATTTTCTTTTTATTGTTTCTTAAAGATAAATATCTTATTTTTCCCTTATTTCCGCAACATTATGACATTTTGGTTTATGTTGTTGTAATTTATTGAACATTCGTAAAACCTGAACGATTTCAAATATCCTTCAAATGTACCACCAAACTCTTTTTCCAACGGGTAAACATGATCCGGTAATTTAGTGTATTCGCTATATATTACATCAGAAAGCCCCTGTGTACCTCCACCTATTGAAATATTATACGGAACACCTTCCTGTTTGTCCGGCATATCATCAAGATTTCTGAAATTGAATAGCGGCAAGTCTTTTGATACAAGTCTAAGCCTGCCATTCACATATATCATAATCCTCATTTTGTCAGAATGTCCCAATCTGTTCATTCTGACATGAATGTTTGCCCATTTACCATAAGGCACATTATCCGGTTTTGTAAATTCAGACTCTATACTATACGAACATTCCGCACTATCCGTATCGCAAACCAAATATTTATACCCAACAGAACCATCGTCTTTTATTTGTAAAGCAAATGCATTCCTATACAAGTCCTTGTAAACATCATAACGGTTACCGTTTTTTTCAAGATATTCCTCATATCCCCTTACAGTCATTCCGTCACATGAACGATTGAACAATGTGAAATAATTGACATCACCCTGTATTGTCCTATACTGTATAACGGCCTTATCACTATCCTCATATGTTCTCGTGGTAACACCATCACAGCTCCTGTCAAACAAAACGTATTTGTTATCCGTCTCTATTTCAGTAAGGTTGGCTTCAGAAAGAATGTGCTTTGCGTTTGTTTCAACAATATCAGCACTTTCGTCTTCTTGTTTAATAACCTCCATATAATTTTCTTTGAAATAATTGGCACACCCGCAATCGGTTGTATTCAGATAGTCATCCGGGTAATAAGCCGCCTGAGCACAATCATCAAGGTTACAAGTACAATCAACATGCTGAACATAACCGACCGTAACTTCAGGTCTATGTTGTTCTATCTCATCAAAAGTACACCCGTTATCATAATATCTTAACCACTTATTTTCGGCCCTTGTTCCCATATAGAAGAATATGCCCCTGTTTTTAGGATGCCTTGAATTTAAGGTGTTGCATGCGTTTGCAAATAACATCGGCTTAACTTCGAATTCTAAGCTCCATCCGTATTCACCAAGTTTATTGGGCAGAACACTGTAATTGCACATGTCACCGCTTGCATAAATACCCTGAAAAAACCCCCCATTAAGCCTTGCGCACCGAACCCCGTCCTCATCCGTTATTGACCATGAATAGTCAAATATCTTGTTATTTCCATTAACAGGAAAAACTTTAAGTCTGCAATCACCTTCTTCAACATAATATTTTGCTCCCGTTATAAGTTTTGTGAAGTCTTCTGGTTTTATGCTATCTCTATCAAAAAGAATCATTCCATTGTCAGTCCCGGTATAACCTATATTATCAAGTTCCAAACCTTTTGATTTGCATTTTGAATATATGTATTCACCAATAGACTGCAAACCGTTTTCGGTTACACATTCGTCGAATGTGGTGTCAATCATGGCAGCAAGACAAGGTTTATGGTACCATTGCCCATAACCCGGCCATCCACACTGATGCAGATATAGAAAAAAATCCCAATAGTCCGACTTCACTGGGGTCAGATCGAACGGAAAATGGTTGTGGTTTCTTATATTGCCCATACACGATATTTATTCAATATATAAATATTGAATGATTGATATGAGAAAAATCATAAGACTAACAGAAGAGCAGCTAAAGAAAATTGAGGAGGAAATCTTCTCAAATGGGATAGACCCGTCCTCCGAAATACCTGAATATATTCCATCACAGTCCACCCCGGAAGGAAAACTTGACAAGGATAATTTTGCAAATCCCGTAACAACCGACAACTTGGGTGACAAGATGTGCAAGAACTTTCCGTGGGGGTACAGGGGCAATATGAGATATGCGTCACAGATAGTTTCTGAAAACGATGATATGAGCGGTGACGGGGTTCCCGACATGTTCAACCACGAGGACGCAAACGAACTTAACGACGGAAACGAAGCCGATGACCAGGAGGCAATACCGTTCTCAGTTGAAAAGCATCTTGACGGACTGATAAATTCGGTAGAAACCTCAAGCTTAACCCCTAAAAAGAAAATGTGTATAGTAAACAAATTGGTTGACAAAATGGACCTAAAAGGTTTGCCGCCGTCATATGCCACCGAAACATCAATGAAAATTAAAGCGAAAAGATAATGGTGATAATACAAGAGGATAACAGGAGACTAAGAGGAAGGATGTTCTTCATACCTGACGGCATAAAGAAACACCTTAAAAAAACTCTCTCTGACTATGAGAAAAAAGGTGGGAGCGGAAATGCCGATGGTTATGACAGGCTGTCATTTCTGTGCACACAAGACAGTATCTCAATGGAGGAATTGAAGCGACTTAAAAATTTCTTCGACAACTATAAAGGGACTGAAATGTCGGAAACCTACAAACTCAACGGCGGAAGACCTATGGCTGATTGGGTGAACAGGATACTTAAAGTTGCGACCGATACGGTAAGAAACCAAAAGGAGGCCAACGAGTTAACTGGACTTAACGGCAAGGAAAAGAAAGCGAACAACGAACCGAGAGTGAAAGACATAACTACAGATAAAATCCAAACCAAAAACTTGTCAAACTCAATACACAAAAACAGGGCGATAAAAGAAGGTAAGATATTTGTTATGTCAGAAAGGCAAGTTCTCTTACTATCATAAAATAGCGGGAAAACGACTATTTATATTAAAATAATACAATAAGAAAAAACAAAATATAATCATTATGGTTTCATGTTTGGAAATTGTAAGCATAGACGCACGTCACAGTCAGATAATACGCTCTGACTATCAATCAACATCACCATACCTCAATATGTCCGGTAATATGACCACCGTAAAAGATCTGTCAATGAAGGGCACTTTGGATGGCGGTCACACGCATTGGCTCCCTGATTGCACGGGCGCAATAAACACTTTCACTAAAATGAATTTCAATACGGCGGTTGAGTCAAACCTTGGCAACATTGCTGACAACCAGGCAAGAATGGAATCCATGGCCAGAAGCCTCTATAATGCAGAGCACCCGTACGGTATGATTGACACCACAGCGAATGTTCTCGAAGGCCAATATGTGGTAAGATAATATGTGTTGGGTAAAGAAATGTTTAACAGTCTGCTTGAGGAAATATTGAATGAGTCAACGGTATCAATGGACGACATTAACAAGGCCATTGACAACCATGATAAGCTCATAGTCACATACACACCCGTTACGCCTGATAGAAAACACGCCGTAGGAGCAAGACTTATCGGGGTATTCGCGTATGGGCAGACAAAGGCCTCAAACGACTGTATAAGGGTTTTTGAATATGCAGGTGACACAGCATCATTTGTACCCGGATGGAAACTACTCAGACTTGACCAAATAAAGTCATGGAAAAACACAGGACAAACGTTTGATGAACCACCGGCGGAATTCAATCCGAACGGGGATAGGTCGATGTCAATCGTTTTCAAAGTAGCAAAATTCGGGGAGAACAACGCTCCAACAATAAACACAACAAGTGGGCCCAAGACGAATGACGTTTTCATTACCGACACTGAAAAAGAACTGAAGAAACGCGGAATGAAACTAAAGGCTCAATTTGACAACCCGATATACCTTTCTGACTTGAAATCAAAAGAGGGCCTTGAACCGTATTTGAACAACAAAAGCGAAATCTCAACAGGCCCGAAAACAAATATACAACAAACAAGCAACCCAGAATCTTACAAGGATGAGGTTTCAAAAATGTTCGCACCGTTGAGAGACAAGATAGCTAACGCAAAAAAAATAGACCTGCAAAACAAGAACGTTTCAAAAGAAACAAGCGAAGAAAAACCTGAATACAAAAAAGAAGTTGACGATATGTTCGCCCCACTGAAAGACAAAATATCCAATGCACAGAAAATAGACTTGTCAAAGATAAAAGACCCTAGGAAAAGGAATGCAATGCAAACATTACAGGAAAATATACACAAATTAACCGAATGCAATGAGGTGTTCACAATTCGCGAACTTAGAACAATCCTGTCAGAAAGAATGTAATTAAACTTGTTTTTCTAAGACCGAATACATATATTTTCAATAAAAAAGATTTTAACAGACATGGCAAACGAGAATTACGAACAGACACTCGAACTTTACAAGAAACTCCAACAAGGGGGTGCTACCGATGTGTCATCGCAACAACACACAAACATTATACCGAAAGGGGTGACCGGTACAATAAACAGCCTTGACGAGGCCGTATTCGGAAAATATGTAGAAACAGAAGAGGATGAAAGAAGCGATGGACAACGTTTACTAATGGAAACCATGCGCGAATACGAAGAAGGAAATGTTTCCGAGGAAACAATGGAGCGCGTAAAACATAATGTGAAAAACCTGAAAATACCACAGGCCATAATAAATTCGGTCATAACAAACCCTCTCATAGAAACAAAAATAGGAGGAGACGACATAGACGAGTTCGTTGAGAAAAACCTCAAGAAAAACACAAATATAGAACTGTCAAACCGTATAACAAAGAAACTTGAGGAAAAGGACAATAAAACACAAAAACCACAATCACAGCCTCAACAACAAAAAAATGATCATCAGCTTTCACAGATGATAGTCGAGGCCGTTGACAAGGCAATTGAGAGGAAATTGAGTCAAATTGAGGGTAAAATCAATCTAAACGAAAACAAAAACATACCGTCACTTAAAATGATTCAAGAAACAGATGGAAGCAAGTTCCTGCTGCTTGACAGTGACAACAATGTGTACGAATGCACCCTGACATACAAAGGTAAAAACAAGAAAAGATAAGACAAGATTAAAACGCGAAGAAAATCAGCCTCAAAACAGGCTGATTTTTTTTTCTGAAAATAATGGTTATTGTAGTATATTTGTTCTGAAAGACATTTTTAACCACATAAAATAATAATAAAATATGTTAACACAAGAAAAAATTAACCAAAACTATCTTACGTTCATCAAGAAACTTGAAGCGTACGGATGTTATTCCGAAGATATGATGAACGAAATCGGCGAAAAAGTGAAACACGCCTCATACTCAATGTCTGACGAATACGGAGGATGTTATGACGGTTCACTTGTCGATGTTACGCTTCATACATTATGCAGGATAGGTTTCGAAATAAACGAAAAGGCATTTGGTAAGAACGGAGATGAAGCAAAGCCTTTCTCACATCCGATGCTGTCCGTAAACACAAACAAGCTGATGAGGGTTCTTCTATTGACAAATATTGCAAAAGCAGTTATGTTTGAAGAGGAAACAGAACAATGGAGAATCAAGAAAGGGCAAATGTACAAATTCCATAATTTTGAGACCTCAATGAAACTTGGTGCAAGAACACTGTTCCTATGTCAAAAATACGGAATAAAACTTGAGGAGGACGAATACGAAGCCACACTCTCAATAGACGAACCTGAAGACAACGGTTTGAGATTCAGGACACCATTATATACAATAGCCCATTGCGCAAAACTTTTCACTATTGTCGAACTCAGAAGGAAATGGCTTTCGGAAAACAACACACAAAAAACAACGGTATAAATCTAAAAAAATGGAAAAGAAAATTTTAAAATTTGTTAATAAATCACCAAATCCGAATCCTTCGTACGCACATTCGTATGACAGCGGTTTTGATTTGAGGTCTTGGATAGACGAGACGTACGAATATGCTGTTTTTGATGAAGAAAAGGTAACTTGGTTTATAACAATACTACCCGGTGAAATAAAACTTATAGATACAGGGCTTTATTTCGACATACCAAACGATTGTGAGATACAAATAAGACCAAGAAGCGGTTACTCGTTAAAAGTTGGTCTGACCATAAACAACTCACCTGCAACAATAGACTCCCCGTACACAGGTTCAATAGGTTTGATATGTCTCAATCCAACAAACGAGCCAATAAGAATATACAACAACACAAAAATAGCGCAAGGTGTTCTTTGCCCTGTGTATAACGAAAGTATGGTTTCCCTTGAAGAAGTTTCCGAAATCAAAAAGGAAACCGAAAGAGGCTCCGACGGATACGGAAGTTCCGGAATGTAATATCAACAAACGCCTATCAATATAACTGACTTTTTTGAAAAACTACAGCTGATTTGTTTTGGCTGTAGTTTTTTTGTTTGTTTTTTTCCGCTAAATATCTTACATTTGTTTATCAATTAGGTTGGTATGTTTGAAAAGATAAAAAATTTATTCAGAAGCATCGGAATATTCTTTGCGTTCGGAATGAAAGCTGCCGACGAACAGATACTGCACAGCGGCACGGTTTCAGACGAAACGAATGCAGGCATACATCAGGAACAGAACGAACACAGGGTGGCACATCATCTGTTAAAGGGTGAGGTGACACAAGAGGTTCAGGAATTGGCATACAGGACTGTGCTTGTTGACAGGGAGTCCCAATCGTATGAGGTGTATTCCCCAATGAAGGCAGTAAAGACGCCTAAGAAGTTGGAAACAACAAAAGCCATAATTTTCAATGAGGAAAATTATGAGGTTCTTTTGATACAGGAAAATCATCCAATAGGAGACAACGTTTTGGAAGCCCTAAATAAAATTAAAGAGGAGGATATGAAACCCGGTAAAAATACGTTTGATATCGGGAAAATACCCCCCGAGCACAGGTTCACAATAACGGTCGGGAGGAGCAGTCTGTTTAGGCCGAGGTATATCATAGAGGAATACACGAAAAAAATCGTATGTCTTGTGGAAAACAAGGAAGAAAACAAGTACATATTGGACTTCTATGTCTCGAAATACCCCGATGACAAAAAATACAAGACGAAGGGCTTTGTCAGGGAGATAGAACGCATAATGAAAGATGGCAGAGGAAGTGATGTTACCGAAATAAGAACGGTTGATTTCATAACAAGCCATTCATACAAGTTCTTTGACGGAATACTTTTCAAATTTACAAACCTGAGATTCAACAGTGTACATGAATTCGACGGAAACTATATCATAAGATACAACGCCGAGGTTCTTGACAACGGGGAAGATTTCTTTGACGGAATGTATTCCGAGACTATGGCCAAGAAATACGAGACAAAGGCACCAAAGGATTGTGTTATATCAATAGACCCAAACGCAAAGGCGGATATAAGGAAATATACATGTTCCGTATGCGGAAAAGAGGTTTTCTATGACGCTTCTGAAATGGATGAGAAAGCGGCTTCCCTTGAAAACGAGGAAAACGGGAATAAAGTGACCGAATTCATGGACATGGAGACTTCTGAACAGACTTTCGGGAAAATGATATGCAAGGAGTGTATGTTGAAGCATCAGGAAGAACTGATGAAAAAATTAATCGAAGAAAAATAATAGAAGAAAAAATTAAATAGAATGGGATTACTTGACGATTACCAAAAACAGCTTGAAGAAGATAGGCTTAACGAGAACTATGACCTTGAGAATGCAAATCCGATGACAGACGAAGAATATGAGGCGTACAAAAACGAGGTCGATTCAATAAGGGAACAGATGCGAGAACAAGAGTCGCTAAAGAGCACAAGAGTGGAAAACAAAAGCTACCCTAACAGCGAAATAGGTGTAAAACAAGAAGTTCAATACAACGAGCATGTGTATACAATGGACGAATTGAACGTTGTTGAGAATGAACTAAGCAAAATCGGTTTGAAACTATCGTTAAGAACTGCGAAATGTCCGTTTTGCGGCGCAGACATAATCTCAAAGGCACCCACAATGGTAAATCCGTTCACTTTTGAAACACGTACACCTTACACCTGTGAAAGTTGCGGTTCGAATTTCATGACAGATAGGGCATACCCACAAGTTGTTGTTACAGATGAAAATAATAACGAAATAAAAGTTTTCTTCAATTAACAATGGTAAGAATAGGAATAGACATAAACGATGTCATACGTGACTACACAGGACAGTTTATAAAATGTTACAAAAAAATGATTGACCCGAAATTCGAAAAAGAGGTTTCGGATATTGAATCTTTCGATTTTGTCGAGGAATTTGGTTTCGGAAGCGAAAGTGAGTATCATGATTTCAAATACACTGACGCAGCATTCGAAATTCACGCGAGAGCAGAAATGAAGGACAGCAGGCTTTACGGCACGCTAACCGATTGGGTTGACAATGTGTTGAAGTCCCTTGATACCGACGAAGACCCCGAGGTTTTTTATTTCAGTCCGTTTGAGTTGGGTCTAACAATACCGTCAACACTCTCATTTTTGGCTTCACACGGTCTAAGGGTTAGGGAGTATTACTTTCCAATTAATTCTATGGAAATGTATAACAAATGTGACATCATGATTACAGCAAACCCGAATCTTATTTCAAACTGTCCTGAAGGGAAAAAGGTTTTCAAAATAAACAGTGCCTACAACAAAGACGTTGAATCTGAATTTTCATTCAACAGCCTTTATGATATGATAAAGGACCCCGAAGAAAAAATAATAAAGGAAATTGAAAAAATAGAAAATGCCACAAGGTAATATGATTGAATTTGAAGGCAAAGTCTACATTATATATGTTGACAAGCTGATGAAAATGATTTCCGAACCACGGGAAATCGTCAAAGACAAGTCAAAGGTTGAGACTTGGGCTTATGCTGCGGATAAGGAGGGCGAAGAACCCGAATTAAGGGTGATACAGAAGGAAGTCACGGAAAACACGTCAAACGCTGGCGAGACATTCGGAAACATACGATACGATTTTATGAAAAACCTGTTAAACCTTGTTGTAAGCCCCATTTCCGACGAAGCCGGCAGCATATTGAAGATTAATGCGTTTGAAGACATGTATTTCGGTCAGGTGCTCGCATTCAACACGCTAATCAACGAAGGAATAATAATTGAAGTTACAGAAGATTAAAAATATGGCAGAAAAAAAAGAAAACAAGACAAAAACGGCCATTCAAAGAATGGTTGAAACCATAGATGGTTTGAAAAACAAGGATTTCAAAATCTTCTTCTTCGTCGTGGACTCGAAAAACGTTCCTAACGGCAGTATGAACTACATCTACCGAATGGCCAAAACGCTTAAAACATTAGGCTACAACGTTGAAATGTGTTATCAGCTTGATGATGCATACAGTCCGGGCGAATTGGCTGAAATAGAACAGAAAGGCGGTGTACCCGATGACATGAAGAGATTTGTTGGTGTCCGTGAATGGATGGGTGAGGAATACGCAGAACTTCCGCACATAAACATACAGAAGGAAGAATGGAAAATTGGTCCGTCAGATTTTCTCTTCATTCCAGAGGTATTCTCCTCAATAATGTATGAGACGTTCAAACAGCATGTTTCTTGTAAAAGATATGTCATACTTCAGAATTACGGGTATGTCACCGAATTCATTCCTTTCGGGCATCAATGGATAACCTACGGTATAGACCATGTTGTGACAAACACAAAGGCCAATGCCGACCTTATTAACGATGTGTTTCCCTATACGAAAGAACATACAACTGTAATTCCGCCATATATTGACGGTTACTACAGGAAACCTGTAAAGGCAAAAAATATGGTTGTGAATATTGTATCGAAGAACAAAGATGACATCAACAGGATAATGAAACCGTTCTATTGGAAATATCCCGTGTATCAGTTCGTTTCATTTGCCGACTTAAGGGGTTTTCCTGAAAAGGAGTTTGCCGAAAGATTGAAAAACGGCTCTGTTACCGTATGGATTGACGAAGACACTCCTTTCGGTTATGCCGGTATTGAATCGATAAAATGCGGCAATATTGTTATAGGTAAGATTCCAAAAACAATCCCCGAATGGATGAACGAAACAAACGGTGTTTGGTTTTCTGACATAAATGATGTTCCGGAAATTTTGTCAAAGGTAGTGGCAACACTTATTGAAGACGAAATTCCTGAAGAGATGGAAAAATCAATGGAAGAGACTTCAAAGCTTTATTCATATGAGGAATATGAAAAAAAACTTTCGGAATTCATGCAGGGTGCTGTTAAAGAAAGGATAAAGGAGATTGAAATTCTTAAAGCAACAGCCGAATCTGAGGAAAATAACAAAGAAACAGAAAAGGAGGAGTAAATTATGGAAGCCATTACAGTTATTATACCGATATTGGATAAGGATATTGCGTCTGAAAATTTCACAAAAGCCGTCAATAGTGTCGTTGAATGCCAAAAACACTATACATCAGGAAAACTTAAGGTTTTGATTGTAACCGATGGTAATGAGAATGGTTCTGATTATAAAGATTTTGGTGACATAGAATACGAGTATATCACGAATGATACCGGTAAGTATGATTTCTGTTCGCAGATAAATTTTGCAGTTGATCACGTTGACACGGAATACTTTTCAATACTTGAGTTTGACGATGAATACAAGCCGAAATGGTTCAAATTCGCAAACCAATATCATTTCGGAAATGAAGATGTTTCCATATTCATCCCAATCAATGTTGTCACGGACATAAACGGTTCACATTGGCAATATGCGAACGAAATTGCACTGGCCAGCTCAGCAACAGACCAATTGGGTTTCATTGACAAGGAGATGCTTGACATGTGGACCTCGTTCAATCTAACAGGAGCCATATTCAACACATCTGATTTCATAAAGGTTGGAAAGTACAAACCTTCCATAAAACTTGCTTTCAATTATGAACTCATGTTAAGGATGATTGAAAAAGGTCTTAAGATATATGTTGTACCAAAAGAGGGGTATGTTCATATAATCGGAAGGGAAGGCAGTCTCATGGAACAATACAGACAAGAGATACCTGCTGATGAAATGAAACTGTGGTTTGACCTTGCAAAACGTGAGTGCTCATATGAAAACGATAGGGGTAAGGGAGTTACTATCGGTAAAAAAATAAGCCTATCATAGCCATAGAACCATAAAATGGGGGTCATTGAAGATAAAGAGAACAAAGAAGAACCTAAACAGCCTAAAAAAAGGGGAAGAAGGCCCGGTAGTACAAACAAAAACTATTTCGGTGAGGAGGAAGAGCAGGCGTTCCAAGAATACCTGCTCGCCTCCGACCAAATTACAAGGGATATGATATTCCAAAAGAAATTGAAAATACCCTTTACTAAAATGGTTGAATCGATAATACGAAGATACAACCTCTTCACACCATACGAGGACTTCGAGGATACCTTTAATGACGCAATGTCATTCATGGCAACAAAAGCCGGAAATTTCAAACCCGGCAAAGGTAAAAAAGCCTATTCATACTGTGGTACCGTTTGTAAAAACTACCTTATAAACAAGAGGTTAACAACAATGAAACGAGACAACCGCTTTGTTTCATACGAAGTGGTATATACTGATGCAAATCCGGACAAGAGAGAGAACGAGGAGTCAAACGCAGTGCAGGATTCGTTTAACAGCGGTTTAATAAAACGTGTGATAAAGGATATAAAAGACACTGTGGAAGAGGGCTTTTGGGATGACGGAACGGAAATGAGCGAAGAAGAAAAAAAAGTGGGTGTCAGTTTGGTAAATATATTGGAGGATTGGGAAAACGTCTTCCAAATTGGTAACACGCAGAAGTTTAACAAAACAAGTGTGTTATATTTCATAAGGGAAAACACCATGCTTTCGGCGAAGGAGGTTAAAGACGCATTGAAGAAATACAAGGTCGGTTATTTCGCCGTAAAAGACAAGTACATAGATAATTTTTAAGAAAAAAACTATTTATCCATTATGGACAAGACGAACAAAATAAAACCAAAATACAAGCTGACACTGAATGATATCAACAATCTTCAGGACCTCATGCAGGAGCTTTACGACGAATCCACAAAAAACGTCAACGAAATACAAAATGAGATTAACAAACTGTCTCAATCAACACAGCTAAATGACGAAATGATGGATGCCAAGACAAAATATGCCAAGGCAATGAACGACTTCTCCTCAAACAAGAATAAGGCACTCACCTTGAAACTTGACATAGCAAAACTAATGGCTGAAATAATCAAGTTCAACGGAAACTTGAAAAAAGTGACAAATGAGATGGAAGAAGTGCCGGAAAATTGGGGTGACTTTGTAGGCACTTTAAATGAAAAGGCAATGGAAAAAGAAACAGGGCCTAAAAAAGAGATATACAAAATACGTTAACATCGGTTTAAGAAATGGCGAATAACAGCAAAGCTAAAAAAATGGCAGACGAGGCGCTTGGTTCAATAAGCGCCGCGATCTCCATATTAGACAAAATACCGAACATATCAACAGACAAACTGTCACTTTCGGTTGATGTCAACCCGATAAATTTCATAATGAACGTTCTATACAAGACAGTTGGCTATGACAAGGTTATCGAATTCGTGGCAAATTGTCTAACCACTTCGATAGACGCCATTGAGCTTGCTGTTAAAAACGCCATACTTATACATCTGAAAGATTTGTTCACGTGTACTATAAACCCTTTTATATCATATGATTTGATACAAGAAGGAGTTGTTTTCAGCCTTAAAAATATAGACCTGATAAACATGTTGTATTACTCCCCATTGGACAATACGGTAAGTAGAACAAAAAGAAACGGAAGATACTACTATTTCGGTTGTGAAGAGTTTGAATTCCCCGACGAACTTGAAAGCGCGAAAGATTTCAATGCAGTACTATGGTATATGAAAAACAGGACAACAGACTCAAGGGTTGTGTGGTACGGGTATAACAAACAGGCTTCTTCGATAAACAGACCTTCTTTAAATGAAAGACAGAAAAAAAACGACGGCATAATCACATTGGAATACAGTGAAAAAAGTAGTGACATCACAAATGCCGAAGGACAAAGAATGTGGTTGCAAACACCTTATGACAATTGTATACATGTTTTCCTTGGAAACACGAAACCACTGTCAAACGATTATACTGAAACACTAAACTCAAAACTCATATCAACAAACGAACAGTTGTCAAAATTCACAAATCTAAGGGAAAAACTGTTTGAAGAAAATAACAAATTGAAAGAAAAATTGGAAGGTAATCTATATGCACTTGAGCCGGATGCTGTTTTCCAAAAAGCTATGTTGGAAACATATATGGAGTATAACAGCATGATTTTGAATGCAATAGATAACAGCACCCCAATATGTGATGTGACAGACCATATGTTACAAATGAATGTTTTAAGATATGACCCGATATCTGAAACATATATAATGGAACTCCCAACAGGTGATTCAATCAACATAGATGTTAACACATACAACAACACAAACGAAGCACTTATAGCCGAGAAAAACTCCTTGTATGACGAATTATCACTTTATGAAGGAAACGCTTACAGAGACCCGAAATTGAATTACTATTATCACAAAACACTTCTACAATTCAATTCAGACTATATCTTTTCAGTAAAACTTTTCGACAGCAAAAGTCTTGCAGCAAGACTTCTTGATGCATTGAGCGGATGTCTTACCGTTGGTGTTGATTTGTCTATTGAAGAGAGGATTATACAAAACGAAGTTGATAGGATGATACATGACATCATTGACAGCGATGACACTGTTGTTAATGATTGTTTTTTCTCATTCACAAATGACGAGTACAACGAACTGATAGAACGCTCGGAATTGCAAAGGCTCGGATTGTATGTTTCACCTGACGGTGCTGTAGGTGGGGAAATCGACGCTGAAAGTGTTATGGCAGCACTTAACGAACTTGCGCCTAATGCAACACATGAAGAAATTAAAAGCGCGATAGAAAAAAGCGTTTTTGAATTGACAAAAATCATAACACCAGAATATGATGGAGAAAAAGAGTATGGCCTTAACGGTAATTTACAAGCCAACCTAATAGAAAACTTATTACAGTCTCTTGCAAATGTTATTGTCATGTCAGCGATAACACCGAAGGTTTATCTTCTTATGGCAATAAACCTTAAGATATTGGGAAGAGAACCGAATTTTGACCTTGCGACATTCATAGACAATTTCAGAAAACTGATTGTTGCCATAGTAAGGTCCATAAAAGATAGCATAATGCAACTTCTCAAGGATTGGGTTCTTGAAATAGTTGGCGATTTGGCCAAACAAATTGGTGTACAACTTGCACTCGAACAATTTGAATATTATACAACACTTTTGCGTAAATGTATAGAATGCTTCAAAGTCAAACGGAACCTTATAGGATGGAACATGGCAGATGTCGGAGCAGACATTTACGACATGGTAAATAACGAAGAAACGAGTGAGGAATGTTAATATGCGTTGGATTGAGAATATAGGAACGGCAATTTCAACCGTCTTACAAAAAGTCAGAACACCGGTGGTTCCAATACCACCAATACTTCTTTTGTGCGAAATAATGGACCGTCCCGGTCTTTCGGCCATAGCACTTGCCTCAGCAATAATAACCCGTTTGGAAGAAGAAGGATTCCCTACGGGGGTAAACGAAGACGGTTCTGAGAATATGAACAACAAGTTTATATTGATAATGTGCGAAGAACTTATAAAGGAAATAC
>JAEIGA010006785.1_pt1 | contig 17407 bp, 16 predicted proteins | sample 9270691 | NCBI WGS metagenome assembly JAEIGA01 (sample SAMN17057246, study PRJNA624740) | gut metagenome | biome: biome; isolation source: fecal sample | host: Bos grunniens | place: China: Xizang | collected 2019 | reverse complement strand
GGTACACGTGCTGATGATGACATTCCCGATTCGTATATTTCGGAAATGACAATGTTCATCTTCAAGGAAAATGGAGATCTTTTACAAGGATATTCAGACAAAACTTGTAATAATGAGTGCTCAAGTGCCATCAACATCCAGCGTGGTAACCCAACGTTCCTTGTTGACACCGAGGAGGGTATTTTGGCGGACCTCAGTGGTACTTCAAATACCAGTATGGTTTACTACAAAAATAATGCAAATGACTTGGGAGCTTGTAAAATATATATTGTAGCTAATGTTTGGCATCAACTTCAAAACAAAGTGAATAGTATCAAAACCCTCAGCGACCTTGAGAAGATTATCTACGATGCTGATGAGTCCTTGTCTATGCCAATGTCGGACGATACGCATTACCGAGGTTTCCCTATGATAGGTACCCATCTTGATGGTTCGTTCAAATTAAAGAAGGGCGATGATAACGAAGGTAATGCTGTTGCTACCATTCCTTTGAAGAAACTTTATTCAAAGGTCAATTTCACTATGCAGATTAACGCCAATCAGGTTGTTGCTAATCAGATTCCTAAGTTTACAATAAGCAAGGTAGAGGTGTTCAATGTGCCCAAAAAGGTTCGCTTGGGCCGTGAGATTGACTCCAATGGCAAGCCTGTTTATGGTACAACATCTTCAGATGACTATATTACAGAAATGGGTATTGAAGGTACTTATACGCCTTCTGATTACTACTATTATTCTAATAGTCAAGATAATGCCCAGCCGGCATTTGTTATTGATCAGTTCAATAAGAAGACTATCTACCACTCTACGTCGTTCACTACCGACGATGTTATTGAGTTTAGTTTCTATATGCCCGAGCATAAAGTTACGCCTAACACAATAACCTATCCGGCTAATATAGATGATGAGTTCAAGCAGTATTATAAGCCTGCGGGTGTAGGAGAGTCGCGCAATGGCGATGGTTCGATTTCGGCATCTAAGATTGCCACCTTCGTGCGTATCCACGGCTCATATACCGACCACAATGGTCAGATTTTGGGTGTAAAATATGATATTTACCTTGGTCAGAATAATACCGATGATTTTACCATTAAGCGAAACCAATTGCTCAACAATAAACTTATCATCACAGGTTTGACCAACCACAAGAATGCTTATCCCGACGTTGAGGGTAACGTTTCTATTGACCACCGTGTTGAAATTGATGATAGAGGTTTCAACCTCTCTATGGAGCGTACTGCTATTCTGGACGCTCACTTCGAAGTGCGACCTTTGGATATTGAACTTTCTCCAAACTCTCAGATGACAATCACTATTCCCGAGGAGTATCGTAGTTGGATTGCTATGGAAAACGATGATGCAGCCCGTAGTGGAACTAATAGTAGCCTCTATGTAAATACCAGTACCCCGCGCAAGGGTGTGCGTAAGTACTTTACGACCAACCTTGTAAGCGAACTTCAAAATGCAAATGAAGGTACTATTACCCTGTCGAACAACGTTTCGGGAGCTACGACTACTAAGACTTTCCGTATTTGGTTCTATATTGATGAGAATCCTAATGTTTATGACAAGACCGGAGCCGATGCTCCTAATCAGGATTCAGATGGTACATACATTGTAGGCAAGGAACAATATCGTAACTGCCCTATTCAGTTCAAGTATACGGGCACAGACAAGGACGGAAACACTCTTGTTAAGGATGCTATTGTAAACTTCCAGCAGTGGAACTTGTGGCGTGTGTGGAGTAGTGATGGGCAGCGCTACTACGACATTGAGCACGAGGAAGAGTACCTTAATAACTACGCATCAGACCAACAATACGGCGGAACTCAAGACGGCATGCCATGGGGGTTAGAAGGAGTTGTATTCTCGGATTACTATAAATCTTTCTACTTGGAAACAAATTTTTCGGATATATCGAATGCGCTGATGGAAACGTCTAAGCCTTATTATGACTTCTACATAACGAAAGAAGAAGCAAATAAAACATCAAATTATAGACCTTATGCCGGATGGGATTTCTCAAATGATATTATGTCGAAACTTTTATATGAAACGATTTATGATACTGATGGAAAAGTTTTAACTAATTCAAATTATATTTCTTTAATGAGATTGATTGATGATCCAAAGAGCGCAGTGGAATATTGCTATAATAAAAATAAACGCATTGACAATAGCGGAACGGTTATTGCTAAAAATCAAGATGGCACATACAATACATCAAATGTAAAATGGTACCTGCCTGCGATTGATGAAATTGAGGATATTACAGCAAGTGCTTATGACGAATTCGACAGAGCGTTTCAAGGTAATTGGTATTGGTCATCTCAGCCCGCTTTTGACAGGTATAAATATATTTATAATGCGCAATGGGGACTTGTTGACCAAGTAAGCGGATTCTTTTATCAAGATGATGTATCAAATGCACGTGCCACAAAGAGCGTTTTTAGCGCTACACAGGAGTGGATTCCGGCTGCTAGTGGCTCCGATGAATCAATTAACAGTAATACCGTTGGCACTCACACATGGACATCTAAGTTAATATGGGTTGACCATAATTATACAGCAAATTCATCTTATAGCCAAGATAATCTTGACGCAGGAAATCAATCTAGGAAAACAAGTAATCGTATCCGTGCCGTTTACCGTTCTGGAACGAAATAGTTGATAATTCCCTCATACAAAAAAGCTGGGTCAAAAGTCATTTTGATCCGGTTTTCTTTTGTTTGTCGTAAGCCTCCGAAGAAATGCATATTGTAGCGTGTACCAATACCGACCTTTGTACAAAAACGTTTTTTATCATTATATCGTTACTATAACAAAAATTTCCCAAATCCAACACGGCATTCAACGCAGAGATTTATTTTAATTTCCAATCCCATTAATAAAAATGTTATAGTAACGATATATTAATGAAAATTTTACTACTTTTGCCACACTATTCCTGACGCCACAATAGCTCAGTCGGTAGAGCAACGCATTCGTAACGCGTAGGTCTCCAGTTCGATCCTGGATTGTGGCTCACAATGCCCGCCTATTCCGAGGCGGGCTTTTTTATATCCGAAATTGTAATTAAACTTTTGATAAACATTTGATTCTGATCGTATTATACTTTCGTGACGTGAAATCTATAATTCTCGATCTTATGAATCTAAAAAATGCTTGGAATGCTATACGACAGTCAGTCTCGGGTCAACCTCAATTGGTGAAAATGGATCAGCCTGATGACTCGAAAATCGAAACAGCAATGAGTGAAAACTCTCAGTGCAATAACGAAAATGCACAAATAATTGAATCCCTTAATAAACAAGTAGAGCTGCTTGAGGCCCGAAATGCCAAATTGTCTGTCCTTAAAACAACAACAAAGCCAAAAGAGGATCCCAAAAACGATGCCGATTGGAATATTTCAAATAACCGACGGGCATATATGGACGATATGTGGTCTATCTGTGAGAGAACTTAATCTGATACCCTTTATGGTTGTAGGGAAAACAACTGAACTGTCTAAATATAAATCTATTAAATTTTGTTTAAATGTCTAAAATTATTGAAAATCCTAAATCTTATGTTGGTCACGAACTCGATACCGTTTTCTTTAGACCGATGCTGACAGGCCCGAATGCCGAGAATCTTGGTATCCGTGTATTGTATAATATGCCTGTTCCGACCACGTTGCAGTTCTGGAGCCGTTCGGCCGATATTCTTAAAACTTATTCTAAAGGTTGGCACGGAGCTGATCCGGCAGAGAAATTCCAGAAAACAATCAAACTCCAAAAAGTGAAAGCCGAACTCGGTTATTCGGCTGAAGATTATTTCTCGATGGTGTATGAGAATATCGTAGCTGCAGATGGTGTAAACCTTGAAGATATGAGTGGCTCGTCTCTCGAAGAGGCTGAAACAACTCTGTTTAAAGAGTCAATTATGGAGGCAATTCGAGCTACGATGTGGGTGGGAGATACTACACGTCAATCGACTATGAATACTTTTGATGGATTCCTCAAAAATATTATGGCCGATCAAGGTGAAGATGAAAATGAAATCAAAGCAATTGAACTCGGAGACCCAAATGAGCAAGGTAGTGCTGCAGTCGCATTCAAAGCACTCTGGGAAAATGCTTCGGAGGTTCTCAAAGATACTAAAAATCAGGGTCAACTCGTATTGCTTGTAACCTCAGATGTTTATGCAAACTATGAGGATTCATTGGACGACTCGACCGTTGAGGCTGCATATATTGCACGTCAAGAGGGCCGAAATGCACTGATGTACAGAGGAATTCCTGTGGTTGATGTACAGATTACAAGCTATTTGGCTCAATGTCAAGATCTGCCGCAGTCGTTTGCAATCCTGACAGATCGTCGAAATTTGGCTCTCGCAGTGAATACTACAGATTTCCCTGGTATGGAGGTCAGAATGTGGTATAACCCTGATGAAATCGAAAATCGTCAACGTGCAGTGTTTATGGCCGGTTGTGATTACCTCTTGCCGGAGTTGATCGTAGTGGCTGTACCTCAAAGTAATCTCGCTGTGCAGTAATGGTTATGCTCTCTCATTCGGGCGATACGATTGTCGGCGGAGTCCGTAAAGTCGCTTTCGTGAGAACCGAGCTGATTGATTCAATCGTGTTTGATGAGGTCGAAAATGTTTTCTCGGAGATTAGGCTGAAATCTGATGCCAAGTGGAAGATAATTTTACCTAAAGAAAATATGGCACGATTTGATCAAACCATTACGGAGGATACCGGAGTGTGGTTGATGACCCTGAAGGTGTCTTTATTGTGTAATGAAGCAGGGCGGACTGTCGCACTATCGTTGAAAAATGATATTCGTGAGGGCGTTGTGATTTTGGTTGAGTTCAATGATGGTTCGGCAATCCTGATGGGTTATTCGTCAAGATCGAAATCGAGAGTCGGTGTAAAACTTGACAAAGCTGAAATCTTAACTGCAACAACAGAACAGAAATGCTTGTCTGTCGAATCAATCTCTTTGTCGTGGAGAGATATCCTTCCTGCTAAAAAAGTTAACGTAATATTATAACCTCAAAGCGGAGTCTCTTTTGTCTGAGGACAAGAACTCCGCTTTATTTAAACATTGTATCAAAAATGACACAAAATGAAAATATTACAATAGTGCCTCTGAAATCAAAATCTACCCGAACATTTATGACAGGTGGTAGAACCGACTTGTTCGGTGCAGATTTCAAACAAAATGTGCAAGATAAAAGATGTTGGAATTGGGGCGATGATAATCTCTTTCCCGTAGGACTTGCTCAGATGGCTCGCCGATCGGCAACGCATAGGCGAATTCTGAATGATAAGGCAGATTATATTTCGGGTAAAGGATTTGTTTATGACGGTGAAGACCAAAAATTGGCAGAGTTGGTAAATATGCCTAATGGATCGGGTGAAACTCTCAGACAATTACTGAATAAGGTCGCATTTGACAAGTGTTTGTTCGGGAACGCATTTGTCGAGGTGGTGACTGATGAACGTCATTCGTTTATGGCTCTGTTTCATCACGATGCAACCAAGTGTCGATTGTGTCGTGATAACAACCACGTGTTGCTGCACCACGATTGGAAAACTGGGGCTGCGAACAATGTGAAACGTTTGGCTAAATTCCCGATGTTTGAGAGGGCTGATGATGGAACTCTCAGGTCGATGATTCACTATAAAGACTATGAGCCGATGTTCGAAAATTATGGTGTGCCGCCATATATCGCAGGCCTGAATGTGTCGACAATTGCTTATAAAACAGATAGATGGAATATTAGTCGATTGGAAAATTCATTTCAACCATCGGGAGTAATGGTGCTCGATGCTGACCTTGATAACGAAGAACAGGCTCGCGAATTGATGAAGACTGCCGAAAACAAGTTCGCAGGGAAACCCGGGCAGGTGATGTTTGTGGTGAAAAATGATACGGCAAACGACCGAAGCCAGTTTATCCCGATGAATTCAAATAATGAGGCTGATTGGTTGGATTTGCATAAACAGGCGACAGGTGATATTGTAGTAGCACACTCCTGGTTCAGATCGTTGAGTGGTTTGGATTATTCTAATGGGTTCTCGGCTGAGCGAATACTGCAAGAGTATGAGGTTGCACTCAATACGGTGATTCTTGCAGAACAGGAGGAGTTGCTCGATCCGATAAGAAAGTTGATTCGGGATATTCTCGATTGTGATGATTCGTCGCTTGAAATTATTAACCGACCGCCGACAAAGGTGCGTCCCGAGTATATGAAGGTTTGGGAGGCACGTCGTGCTGATGGACTTGACTTCGATCCCGAAGATGAATCTCAAAATATTTATCTTGCTCAGTTGAAGTATAAATAAGAAGTGATACAATGAAAATGCTTATAACCAAACAAGACGTAATCGATATGGCCTATGTGCCCTCAGAACAGATTTGCGTCGAACAGATTCCGCAAGCCGTGATTGCCGAAGCCCAATACAAATTTATCAGACCTGTGCTCAACGGCCTGTACGATGAATTGCTGGCAGGAGCTCATAACGAGTTGTGTGAACTATATGTAAAACCAGCTTTAGCATACTATGTTAAATATCTGATGATTACACAATATTCCGGCTATCTGACACTGATGCAGTCTACCGCGGCTCAGGCTGCCGTAGTCGTAGCAGACCGATTGAGAGCAGAAACACTGGCTCGGGCTTCGACACTGCTGAATCTCTGTGTGTCGATTGTCGAAGCATCATCTGATGATTACCCAGCGTACAGCCCTGCAAAAAATATCAGAAACAAAACACGTATCATAGGAGGATTCGTAATCTGATGTTTGCCGAAATATTTTCCTCAATTATGGGAGCCCTTGGCGGAATGTCGGCAACATTGCTGTTTTATAGACAGCGTAGGCGAAGAGAATCAGTCCAGACTCAGGCTCTAGAAATAGAGACAGGAATCTCATCGCTGACTGCCTACCAGAAACAGATTGACTTTATGAATCGACAACTTGAAACCGCTTTTCAACAACTCGGCAGATTGCAACAAATCATAAATGAAAATCGTGACCGTATCATCGAACTGCTCGACGAGGTGAACTCTCTGAAAATAATGCTTAAAGAGGAGGCCGAACGCAGAGAAGAGGCTGAACAAAATGTGTGTACTCTGGAAAATTGTCCTCATCGGATAAAATTGTAATATGTTTTTTTGCGACGAAGTGTTTTTTTTGAATATTAACACTTCGTCGTTAGTATTTTAAAAGGTATTCGATTGATAACGTATCGAAAAAATACTTAACTTTGTGGTCTGAAATCTAATGTTGATGCATCGGTAAAAATCGATGTATATAGTCTCTTTGAGTCATAATATTCTAAATATATTTGAAATGAACTTCATTGAAAAAACAAAAGCTAAAGCGGCAGAAAAGATTTGTCGTATTGTTTTGCCTGAAGGTACAGAAGAACGTACAATTAAGGCTGCAGACATTATCTTGGGTGAAGGATTTGCCAAAATTGTACTTATTGGTAATCCTGATGAAATCAAGAATTTGTCTGAAAAATTCAATCTGAAGAACATCAGCAATGCTGAAATCGTCGATCCTGAAAATAATCCTAATCAGGAAAAGTATGTTCAGCTTATGCTCGAACTCAGAGGTGCAAAAGGCCTTACTCGCGAAGAGGCTGAACGTCTGATTAAGAAACCATTGTATCTCGGAGCTCTGATGATTAAGGCTGGTGATGCTGATGGCGAAGTTGCAGGTGCTGATAACTTTACGGGAGATGTTCTCCGTCCTGCATTCCAATATGTTAAGACATTGCCAGGTATTAATGTCGTTTCGGGTGCATTCATTATGACCGTTCAGGATAAATCTTTTGGCGAAAATGGTATGATGGTATTTGCAGATTGTGCTGTTCATCCGAATCCGACAGCTGAAGAACTTGCTCAAATCGCAGTTTGTACAGGTCGAACTACTCGTGCTATCGCAGGTTTCGAACCGAAAATTGCAATGTTGAGCTTCTCAACAAAGGGATCTGCTAAACACGAAATGGTCGACAAAGTGGTAGAAGCTACTCGCTTGGCTAAGGAAATGGATCCATCATTGATGATCGATGGCGAATTGCAGTCTGATGCTGCAATCATACCTTCAATCGCAGCAAAAAAAGCTCCTGAAAGCCAAATTGCTGGTCACGCAAATGTCCTGGTATTCCCAACACTCGAAACAGGTAACATAGCTTACAAATTGGTGCAACGTCTGGGTAATGCTCAGGCAACAGGTCCTGTGCTGCAAGGTATGGCAGCTCCGATTAATGACCTGTCACGTGGTTGCTCAATCGATGATATAGTTAATATGGTTGCAATAACAGCCTGCCAAGCAGGAGAAAAATAGTATAAAAAATGACAATCTTAGTTTTAAACTGTGGAAGTTCTTCGATCAAATACCAAGTGATCGATATGAATGTTGCCAATGATCCGAAACTGTTGGCAAAAGGTTTGGTTGAAAGAATCGGACTGGCTGAAGGTATCCTGACTCACAAACCCGTAGGAAAAGATAAATTCGAACTCAATCAACCGATTAAAGACCATACAGAAGGTATCAGTCTGATCATTGATGCAATTACAAATCCGAATCACGGTGTTATAGCATCGTTGAACGAACTCGGTGCAGTAGGTCATCGCGTAGCTCACGGTGGTGAATATTTCGCTGATAGTGCAGTGGTTACTCCGGAGGTTATCGAAAAAATCAAAACTTGTTTCGAATTGGCGCCATTGCACAACCCCGCTAACTTGAGCGGTATCCTCGCAATCGAAAACTTGTTGCCGGGTATTCCGCAAGTGGCTGTATTCGATACATCATTCCACCAGACTATCCCTGCAAAGAATTATCTCTACGCACTTCCGTACAAATACTATGAAGATTACAGAATCCGTCGATATGGTTTCCACGGCACAAGTCATAAATTCGTAGCTAAGAAGGCTTGCGATATCTGTGGCCTCGACTTCGAAAAATCAAAAGTAATCACTTGCCATATCGGAAACGGTGCCTCAGTTACTGCTATTCTGAATGGTAAATCGTTCGATACATCTCTGGGCTTTACCCCAGTTGATGGTTTGATTATGGGTACTCGTACAGGTGAAATTGACCCGGGTGCACTGCTCTATATCGCAGACAAGGAAAATATGGATACTGCACAGTTGAATAACCTGATTAACAAAAAATCAGGTATGCAAGGCCTTACAGATATCTCTTCTGATATGAGAGATATCGAAGCTGAAGCAGAAAAAGGAAATCAACGAGCATTGTTGGCTTTGGATATGTATCGTACCAGAATCAAACGCTTTGTCGGTGGTTATGCAGCAATTATGGGCGGCGTAGACCTGATCGTATTCACAGGCGGCGTGGGTGAAAATGACCCAATGACTCGTCTGCAAGTGTGCGAAGAACTCGAATTTATGGGCGTAGAATTCGACCAAGATGCTAATAAAGGTGTTCGCGGTAAAGATAAAATCCTTAGCAAAGATTCTTCACGTGTGAAGGTTATGGTAACAACAACTGATGAAGAATTGGTTATCGCAACAGATACTTTCCGCTTGACAGGAAAATAATCGTAGAAAAATTACGATTCCCAAAAGGTAAATTAAAGAGCCTTAAAACTCTTTAGTTTACCTTTATTTTTATCTAAAGTATCGAAAAAATGCTAATAATGTGGATTATATCGGAAAATTATATAAATTTGCAACCAAAATTAAATTACATATTTTATGATAACCAACCTTAACCAAATTATCGAAGCGGTAAAATCTAAAGGAAAGAAACGCCTCGCAGTAGCTTATGCTGAAGATTCGCACACTCTGGGTGCAGTAAGTAATGCAGTAGACCACGGTATCGTTGATGCTATCCTGGTCGGTAATCCTGAAACCATCAAAAAGATTTGTGCTGAACACAATATCGATTCGTCAAAATTCACTATCGTTGAGGGTGCTAGCGATGTGAAATGCGTTGAAATCGCTGTGAAAATGATTAAAGAAGGTGAAGCTGACGTATTGATGAAAGGTCTTGTAAGTACAGATAAATATATGCGTGGTATCTTGAACAAAGAATATGGTTTGGTTCCACCGAAAGGTACTTTGAGCCACGTGACTGTAGTTCAAGTTCCGACATATCACAAATTGTTGACCGTAGCTGACGTGGCAATTATCCCAGCTCCAGATCTCAAACAAAAGATTACTATCACTAAGAATGTAATCTCTGTGGCTAAAAATCTCGGTATTGAATGCCCGAAAGTGGCTGCAATTGCTCCGACTGAACAAATGTTGGACGGCATCCAATCTTGCGTTGATGCAGCAATCTTGGCTAAACACGGCGATCGCGGTACATTCGGTAAAGCATTGGTTGACGGTCCGTTGGCTTTGGACGTAGCTATCGATCCTGAAACTGTAAAAACTAAGAAACTCGAAAGCAAGGTTGCAGGTGATGCAGACTGTTTGGTATTCCCGAACCTCGAAAGTGGTAACGTATTCTTCAAGGCTTGTACTAAGTTTGCAAAGGCTGAATTAGCTGCAATGATCGTAGGTGCAAAGGCTCCGTGCGTTTTGACATCTCGCGGTGACTCTGAAGAATCAAAACTCTATTCAATCGCATTGGCAGTGTTGTCTGCAAAATAGTCTGAAATTATGGATTACACAATTTTAGCAATTAACCCGGGTTCGACATCAACAAAGATCGCAATCTACAAGAACGAATCTCCGGTATTCGTTAAAACATTGCGTCACTCGTCTGAAGAGATTGGTCGTTATGCAAAGGTTAGTGACCAGTTTCAATTCCGTAAGGATATTATCGTAAAGGCAGTCGAAGAAGAGGGTGTTAAGATGTCAGATATTAATGCAATCGTTGGTCGTGGTGGCTTGGTGAAACCAATCGAATCTGGTGTGTACGAAGTAAACGAAGCATTGAAGAATGACTTGATCAATCCTCCAATGGGCGAACACGCATCAAATCTTGGTGGTTTGATCGCAGCAGATATCGCTAAAGATATTCCCGGAGCAAGAGCATTCATCGCCGATCCGGTAGTGGTTGACGAAATGGAAGATGTTGCAAGATTTACAGGTCTGCCAGAACTTCCGAGAGTTTCGATTTTCCACGCTCTGAATCAGAAGGCAATTGCACGTGCTTATGCAAAAAGTGTAGGAAAAAAATACGAAGAATTGAATCTCGTTATCGCACACTTGGGTGGCGGCATCTCAATTGGTGCTCACCGTTTGGGTCGTGTAGTTGATGTGAACAATGCGTTGGATGGTGAAGGTCCATTCTCACCAGAACGTGCAGGTTCGTTACCTACAGGAGCATTGGCTAAGTTGTGCTTCTCGGGAAAATATACCCTGGCTGAAATTAAGAAGATGATTAACGGTAAGGGAGGTATGGTTGCACACGTTGGAACAAACAGTGCAAAGGATATCTCAGACCGAGCTGAAGCCGGAGATGCTAAATGTGCAGCAATCGTTGAGGCTCTGATCTATAACATTGCAAAAATGATTGGATCGATGTCTGTGGTATTGCGTGGTAAGGTTGATGCAATCCTTATTACAGGAGGTATCGCTTATGACAAGTATATTTGTGCAGAGGTGGAAAAAATGGTCGGTACAATAGCTCCAGTTAAGGTATTCCCTGGCGAAGACGAAATGGGAGCGTTGGCTGAAAATGGTCTTAATGTATTGACAGGCGAAGTTGCTCCGAAAGAGTACAAGTAGTTGACAGATAGAATCGGGTGTAGGTAAGAAACTTGCTCCTGATTGTAGAATGGCGACTGAATCTAATTATAGGTTCAGTCGCTTTTTTTGTGTATGATGTTGATAATTAAATATATATAAATAAGAAAATTGTATTTCCAAATGAATTATATTTGTGCCGAATCAAAAATATTAAGATTATGAAAAAACTTTTCCTCCTTGTTGTATGCGTTATCGCATTTACTTCTTGTTACAATACAAGAATTATGGTTGGTGATGTTAATGAAAAGACTCCGGTTGTGGAGATTAATAAGGTAACCAATCATCATCTTATTTATGGATTATTACCACTTAAGGATGTAGATGTGAATCCCCAAGAATATGTCGGTAACAGAGATAGTTATATGGTTAAGGTGAATCATTCACTTGTAAATATTTTAATTGAATATCTTACTTTTGGTATTTATACTCAGACAACAACAACATTTTATGTGCCATTGAAAGATGCAGAGAATGCAAAATAATGTGCAATCAGTATAGTTAAAATTTAAAATTATGTCGAAAAATAAAGATATTGACATTAATGTCGGTAGAAAATCAGATAGTTTTGAAAGTTTAAAAAATATGTGTATAAAAAAGTCTGAGGAGTTGAAATGTCAAATTGAGATTCCTATAGGATCTTCAGTTAAAGTTACTTTTTGGACTAACGATATTCCTGAATTAATATGCGTTGGATGTTTAAGTAATAATAATGGAGAGATAAATTGTGAATTGAATTTTGAACAATCTACACTGTAAAAATTATAAATCGTATAACAAAGGCAGTCGAATATGAAATCGACTGCCTTATTTGTTGTGTTCGCGAAACAAAAATTTGTGTTATTAAATATATTTATTACATTTGCATTAAACCCTAAAATTTAAAGATTATGAAAAAACTTTTACTTCTTGTTGTTTTTGTTGTGTCGTATTCTTTTGCAGTAGCTCAAAATAATGTGACAAAATTTATGGGCGTTTCTGTCGATGGAACTAAAGCTGAAATGGTTAAACTATTGAAAACCAAAGGTTTTAATTTTCTTCCTGATCGTGATGTATTAATGGGTAAATACAATGGTGAAGATATTATTCTGACCATTCAAACCAAAAATGATAAGGTTTGGAGAGTGTTTACTTGTCCGATTGCCTCTACCGATGAATCAGGCATTAAGGTGAAATTTAATAAACTATATGAACAATTTTCTAATGATAAAAAATATGTACTGCACAAAGGCGACAAGATTAGTTCCAGTGAAGATATCAGTAATGGCCTCGACAGTAAGAAAAAATATGAAGTGTACTTTATCCAAAAAACTGACGGATCTGATAAGTTAGATGAAAAAAAATTGGTGTGGTTTATGATATCAAGAGATCGCAGTAATAAATATAGAATGATAACTGTCTATGATAATGGTTACAATGCAGATAAATAGACAGAGTCAGATAAATGTTAAAAAGTGCAGTTCCCTCATTGGGGCTGCACTTTTTTAATTGCATATTAAAGTCGTTTTTCATAATTTTGTGCTGAAGAAAATTGACAAAATGAAGAGATTGTTCCTTATAGACGCTTATGCGTTGATATTCAGATTCTATTATGCCTTCCTGAGCAGACCAATGCGTAATAGGGAAGGAATAAATACCTCTGCCGTATTCGGATTTATAAAATTCCTGAATGATATTATTCGTAACGAACGTCCAGACCTGCTCGGTGTGGCATTTGATCCCGGTGGTCCGACCTTCCGATCAGAGATATATCCGCTGTACAAGGCTAACCGTGAGGAGACTCCCGAAGATATCAGACAGTCGGTGCCGTATATTAAAGAGATTTTGTCTGCAATGGGTATCCCGATTTTGCAGGTTAGCGGTTATGAGGCTGATGACGTAATCGGAACGTTGTCTGTCAAAGGTGCTGAAGCAGGATATGACGTGTTTATGGTTACTCCGGATAAGGACTATGGTCAGCTGGTGCAGCCGAATGTTCATATATACAAACAACAAAAAGGTGCCGATGAGATCGAAATTATCGGTATGGACGAAATCTTCAAACATTACGGAATTGAAGACCCCAAACTGATAATAGATATTTTGGCTCTGTGGGGAGATGCTGCAGATAATATACCGGGAGTGCCAGGTATCGGCGAAAAGAGTGCTATCAAGTTGGTGTCTCAGTTTGGTACCATCGAGCATATTCTGAGTGATACGTCAAAACTCAAAGGTAAACAACGTGAAAATATTGAGGCTTGTCGTGAACAATTGTCACTGTCAAAACGGTTGGCAGCGATTGATTTGAATGTGCCAATCGAGTTTGATGCAGAGAGCCTGAAGGTGAAATGTCCGAATTGTGCGAAACTGACTGAAATATACAAGCAACTGAACTTTAATATGTTTCTGCGAGAGTTGGAGTCGATGTGTGGAATTCTCGAATCTATCTCAAATGGTGATTCTGTGCAACGTGATCTTTTCGGATCGGTTGTACAAGAAAAACGTGATGTTGTTGTTGAAAAGACGACATCAACTCAGGGGTCGTTATTTGGTGAAGATGCTCCGTCGGTGTATCGGACAATCGAATCGACATCGCACAGATATACCCTCGTGGCTGATGATTTGCAGTTTGAGGCAATGCTTATTGATATTGAACGTTATGAGTCAATATGCCTTGATACCGAGACTACGGGCTTGGATCCATTTTCGGCGAAACTCGTGGGAATATCTCTGGCTGTGAGAGAACATGAGGCTTATTACGTAGTGTTGCCATTGGATAATCCTGAGGTTGCTCGTCACCGACTTGATAAACTTAAACCTCTGCTCGAAAATAATAAAATCAAAAAAATCGGACAAAATCTTAAGTTCGATTATATGGTGTTGCGTAATAATGATGTGCGACTCAGAGGTGTATTTCTGGATACGATGATTATGCATTATCTGATTAATCCCGAGTCACGACATAATATGGACTTTTTGGCTAAGACTTATTTGAATTATTCGCCGATTCCGATCGAAGATATCATAGGTCGTGGTACAAAGCAGTTGTCGATGGAGATGGTCTCAACCGACAAAGTCGGAAACTACTCGGCAGAAGATGCAGATATCACGTTGCAGCTTTATGGCGTTCTGTGGAATGAACTTTCCAAACTCGGACTCGATAGTCTTTATCTTGATGTTGAGGAGCCATTGATTTCGGTATTGGGAGATATTGAACTCAATGGAGTGAAATTAGATGTTGCTGTTTTGAGGGACTATGAGGTGCAGCTTGAATATAGAATAGCAGTCCTTGAGAGTGAAATTCGTATGATGGCAGATTTGCCGACTTTGAATATAAATTCATCGAAACAACTAGGAGAAATTCTATTTGAGAAGTTGCAACTTGATCCGAAACCTAAGCGTACGAAAACAAAGCAATATTCAACCGATGAAGAGTATTTGCAGAGCCTTTCAGATAAGCACCCGATTATTGAGTTGATTCTTGAGTATCGTGGTTTGCGAAAGTTGATGAATACATATGTTACAGCATTGCCACAGATGATAAATCCGGTTACGGGCAGAATTCACACATCGTTTAATCAAGCTGTAACTGCTACGGGACGACTGAGTTCGACAGATCCAAACTTGCAGAATATCCCGGTCAGAGATGATGATGGCCGTGAAATCAGAAAGGCCTTTGTTCCGAGTGATGCAGAACACGTTCTAGTTGCAGCAGATTATAGCCAGGTCGAGCTGAGAATTATGGCGTCATTAAGTGGTGATCAGGAACTGATCTCGGCATTCTTGCAGGATAAGGATATTCATACATCAACTGCGGCTAAAATTTATCATACTCAAGAATCGGAGGTCAGTCGTGAGCAACGTCGTCGGGCGAAAACTGCAAACTTCGGTATTATATATGGTATATCTGTATTTGGACTCTCTCAGCGGCTGGCAATTCCGCGATCTGAGGCAAAGACTCTGATTGATGGGTATTTCTCGACCTATCCCGGAGTGCGTGAGTATATGGAGAGTGCAATATCTCAGGCAAAACAATCGGGATTTGTAACTACGATATTTGGTCGTCGCCGATTGTTGCCGGATATCAACTCTGGGAATGCAACGGTGAGGGGGCTTGCAGAACGAAATGCTGTCAATGCTCCGATTCAGGGTAGTGCTGCAGATATTATGAAAATTGCAATGGTGAGAGTGGCTCGTCGCTTTGAACAGGAAAATTTGAAATCGAAACTTATACTTCAAGTTCACGACGAACTGATTGTTGATGCCCTGAAAAGTGAGTTGCCACGGGTTGAGCAAATTCTCAAGACTGAAATGGAGAGTGCTGCTAAGTTGGCAGTGCCACTGACTGTTGAGGTCGGTGTAGGCGAGAATTGGCTTGATGCTCACTAATACATATATAATATAGGTATACTAATTGGCAATATAAAGCAGTGTGCCGTTTTTGATGGTTTCGATAATCTGCCGAGAATGTTCTGGTGGCAGTGCCGGACAACCCAGGCTGCGACCCAATATACTGCCTTTTGCAGCCAATGTTGGAGATGCATACTTTGATGAATGTATCACGATGCCTCTGACTCTGGCATTGTGGTTGACGCCGTGGTCAAGACCATCAAGTCTAAGTGAGTAACCATTCTTTCCTGTGTATGTTTCTGCTGTGCGGTAGAGTCCTGTTGATGTGCAGTGAGAACCAATCTTATTCGAAAACTTTTGAGCAATCAGTTCTCCGCTTGCCCGACCGTGTGCAACGTGAGAGGAGTGCAGTAATTGCTGCCGATTGACGTCAATGACAAATAATCGTTTATCGGTTGACGGTTTTTTCATATCTATTATTGTAAAAATAGAGTCTTGTGTTCCGGCATTTTTAAATCTTGCCATTGCCCGAATGAATGTTATAAAGTCTATATTATTGCGTAAACCGCAATTTTCATATATGGGCAAATAGTGAAAGGTTAAACTTTGCAGAATTCCTGTCAATGATAAAATTAATATTTTCATCTATTGCGGGGTTGGTTTTCATATAAATTTAACGCAAATCAAATGAAATTATTATGTCATTTTGTGGTTATCCTTACCAAATTGAGTAATCAAAAATGCTCGATTCCTTGAATAATTTAATGTTTAAACGAAAATCACTGAAAAAAGTTTAAAAATTTTTAAGTTGTATTTAATTGATTTATAGGTTGTTTTAAAATATGTGAATTTTTTTTTGAAAAAAAGTTTCAAAAACATTTGGTGGATAACAAAAAATGATGCAACTTTGCATCCGCAAAACAGAACAGTTCTTTAGTAAACCGAGTGACACATCGGGCTTGTTGAGTAAGACTGAAATAACGGTCTGAAAAAAAAGTTTGAAAAAAGTTGTCAAAAAATTTGGTAGATTAAAAAATTGGTTTTACCTTTGCACCCGCAATTCGAACGAAAGTTCTTCCGATTGAAAGGGAAGATGTGATGAGGGGAATGATTGAGAAGTTCGATTGCTTTTTTTGTCTGAAGAGTTTTAGATGAAATATTGTTCTTTGAGGAATTTGAGGCAGCTAAAGTTAATAATTTCTTTGAGCATTTAAGGATATAATAAAAATAAAAACAAACTTACAATGGAGAGTTTGATCCTGGCTCAGGATGAACGCTAGCGGCAGGCCTAACACATGCAAGTCGAGGGGCAGCGTGGTGGTAGCAATACTACTGACGGCGACCGGCGCACGGGTGCG
>JAEIGA010006784.1_pt1 | contig 17408 bp, 12 predicted proteins | sample 9270691 | NCBI WGS metagenome assembly JAEIGA01 (sample SAMN17057246, study PRJNA624740) | gut metagenome | biome: biome; isolation source: fecal sample | host: Bos grunniens | place: China: Xizang | collected 2019 | reverse complement strand
GAATTTGAAGGACTGGACTTCAATAATGCGATGGTATGGCATAAAGATTCACTCTATTGTTTTGGCGTAGAAAATTATGATGATGAAAACGGAAAGTGGTGTACTCGTCCTATTTTCCTGAAATTAGAGTTAATTCCTATTAAATAAATTCCAATTTATCTAACAGCTTTGATACAGTTCAGCTGACGCCCCTGCCATCTGCAATTTGCAAGTGCTAGTCCAGCAGTTTTGAAATAAAAAGGGCTTGACCGTGAAGTATGGTCGGTCCTAGCAGATGAGATAAAAAAATAGGGCGACCTTTTCAGGTCGCCCTACTGGTTAATTATTGGTTAATTCTATTAATAGAATCTTGCTCTGTTATCTACAACCTCATTATCCTGAGACATTACTGGAATAACGAGCTGTGAAAGATACTGTGCCTTCTGTGTTGCAAGGTTCTTAGCATCCTCCTCAGTGTAGAAGGTACCAACCTGCTTGTTTGAAACATTGAGGACATATACACCGAGTGAACCAGCAACCGGACCATATACGCTTCCCTCTGGAGCAACTGATGCAGCACCGATGATTGCTGGGTCAACAGTTGTAGCAGCAAATGAGAGAGCCTCGTTGTTGTCGATTGGAGCGCTGAATACCTCTGCTGCTGCCTCGATTGTTGACTTACCCTCAATCTTTGCTGTTACCTCAGCAAGAGTCTTAGCCTGAACCTTCTCAGAGTAGATTCTCTGACGGATAGACTCAGCTACATCTGAAACTGGAGCATACTCATCCTCGTGAATTCCTGTAAGAGCTGCAACGAAGAAATACTTGTTGTCAACAGTAATGATGTTTGAAGCCTTACCTGCCTTCTTTGCATCAAATGCCCATCTTGTAATCTCCTTGGCGTTGCTGATAGAACCATAGGTATCAGTTGCCTCAGTGATTGAAAGTCTGTGTGAATAAACCTTTGTTGAATCAACAGCCTTAACATAACCCTCATAGGTATCACCTGCAAGAATTGAGAATGTATTTGCCTGTGAGTAGTAATCGTTGATTGTCTCCTTGCTAGCGATAGTCTCCTTTTCAAGGATAGCAATCTGCTTCTTGAGTACTGGAGCTGTCTTCTCAGTTACAAGAACTACGTGTGAACCAAACTGAGTGTTGAGAACAAATGGCTTACCTACAGGAGCCTCAATTACGCTCTCAAATCCAGGGATCATATAGGTCTGTGTCATCCAACCGATGCTACCAAGCTCGCCATCAGCAGCTGAAGACTGGTCTGTTGAGTATGCAGCAACAAGGTTAGAGAAGTTTCCACCCTTATTAAGTACTGTAACAAGGCTATCAGCTGTGTGCGCAGCATTTGCATCCTGAAGAAGGATATGCTTTACAAATACTGAATCAGCAAGCTTCTTGCTATCCATCTCACGAGCAGCATAGAAAGTGTTACCTGATCTTACGATTGAAGAAACTTTCTCTCCACCAAAGATCTGCTCATCAAGAGAGCTGTTAACCAATCTGAGCTCACCCTCCTTGTACCAATACTCTGAATAAGCTTGGTCTGAATTCTTGAGAAGGAAAGACTTCATATTGTCTGTAGTAGCAAACTCTGCATAAGCCTTATCCATATCAGCTGAAGTCTTCTCGATATCCTCAGCTGAAGGAGTGATCTCAAATACAACATACTCTACATCGCGATTAGGAGTCTGCTTGAAGAACTCTTTATGGTTCTTGTAATATGACTCGATCTCCTTTGAGCTCACAGTTACTGTAGTATCCTGAGCTACAGGATAATATACCATAAAGTAATCTACATCAGCTGTTGTGTTGTTAAATGCAACATCTTCCTTGAGCTGAAGAGCGTTTGGCATATTGCTGGCTGCAAAGAGAGCACCATACTTCAGGTAGTACTGCTGATTGTGAACAGTGTTCTGAAGATAGTTCCAATATGTAGCAAGTCTACCAGTCTCATCAAGCTTCACCTGCTGGATGAAAGAGTTCAAAGCATCCTGTGAGAATGCACCGTTCTCATCCATAAATACTGTATTCTGAGCAAGAACAGGAGAAACATTTTCTTCTGTCATGAGGCTCACGAGCTCGCTCTCGCCTACCTTGATACCAGCATCCTTTGCGCTAGGAACAAACATTAATCTATCAACAAACTCCTGCCAAGCAGTATTTCTGATCTGAAGCTGCAACTCCTCATTCTGAGCAGATGTTCCAGTCAAAATTTCGTTGATTGTAGTGACTCTGTCAACCTCTTGTTGGTACTCTGTATAAGAAACACCCTTACCAGCAATGCTACCTACGTCATATTTTGATGACATAGCGTTCATTGCAGAATCCAAAGTGTTTGGATCAATAATAAATGACAAAAGTGCCAACGCAATAATTACAGAAATGAAAACGCCAAACTTTACGCGTATTTTTTCAAGTATTGCCATATTAATTAATATTTTAAATTTCCTATCTAATATCCTGTTTCTGCGCAAAAAGGCTACAACCAGGCATAGGGGTGCAAATTTAGTTAATTTTTCGGAAAAGGACCTATAAAATTAACAGAATCAATAATAACTGCGGTTGTATCCTGATTTACATAGACATAACCGTTAAAAACTTTATTCAAACGGGCATTTCTCATCCTATCGTCTGAACGCATCCCATATCCTTGTGTGAAACCGTCTGGAGAATACATCTTGACATAACAATCTGTATAAATCTCGCTATTTGTCCTATCCCAATAGATAGTATCTGTTTCCATCGTCTGTTGCTTGATTACATTATGCAGAACAACATTTCCAAAAGCTTCCCACATTTCTTCGGCATTCATATTTCTCCTTTTAGGAGTCGTATGCTTGGCCTCATCTGCGAGAATTATAGACTCTAACAGACCTTCTTTGGTGTAGGCAAAAACTGAAATTCCCTCCGGGAAATAATCATATGTCTGATCTTCTTCATCGTAATGCTCCATTACAGGAGCTTCGATACGGATTTCAAGATCTCCGTTGGTACTCTGTGTTCCAAAGACATTTTCTATCCTCTGGAGAGGTACATTTTCCAAATTTAGAGTCTCTGCCTCCCCTAATTTGCTTCTACAAGAAACCAAAGTACTGGCAACCACCGATGTGACTGCCAGTACCTTTAGAATATTGGATAATAGTCTCAACTTTATTTCACAGTGCGCACTGTAGTAGTAGCTCTCATTCCACCGCAAACTACAGTGTATGACTGACCGTTGGTAATATCATACATAAATGCCTCTGCAGCCTGTGGGAAGTATACGCTATACTGTGAGATATATCTGTTTGCTTCCTCTGCAAGAGTAGGATCAGCATTCTTTGCCTTGATCATATAATCGCAAGCAACCCAGTATGGAGCACGACGAGAAATCTCATCACCACCACAAGTAGTTGATCCCCAGATTGTTCCGATAAGGAAGTAAGCCTTACCTGCAAGAGTTTCAGAATTAGCAGCTACAGTAGTAGCGAGCTCAAATGCCTTTGCTGACATACCGTTCTTGTAGCAGAATGCTGCGAGCTCATAGCTCCAGTCCATATCTGATTCTGTACCCTCAGCAGCAATAGCTTCCTCCATATACTTGATAGCTTCCTCTACGTTGTTCTTGCTTGAGTGAAGTCTATAAAGGTAGTATGCTGAGCTAGCAGATGGATCCTGCTTATACATAACTGTAACGGCCTTGAGGAAAAGATCGTTATCTGTACAACCATCTGCAAGAGTCATAGTTCTTACGATGCTTGTAGCAAGCTCAAGACTCTCTGGGTTAGCATCAAATCTTGGAGTGAAAAGTTCAACAAGGTTCTCGCAGCTTGCAACTTTACTTGCAGCGAAGAGGCTACCCATATCATTCTTGATATTTTCCTTCTGCTCAACCTCAATATCAGTCTTTGTCTCGATCTTATCGATGAGCTCCATATTTCTCTGATATGTGTTGATCACAGTCTCAGTCTCTACACCACCCTCCTGATAAAGGTTGATTACAGCCTGGAGATCAAAGAGAAGAATTGTAGCTTTTGTCTGCTCTTTGTTAGCAGCAATAATTCCCTCATATCCGTTGAAGAGTAACTTGTTGTCAGTCTTTACAAAATTTGCCATATCTGTTCCCTTATTATTAAGGGCAGTAACAGCATACTTTGGATAGTTTGCGGCTCTCAAATCGTGAAGAGTAAGAAGAGTATCAACAAGAGCAGCCTTGTATTCTGCGTTAGCAGCATTCTTTGAAATGAGTCTACGTACGAGTGTAGTACCATCAATAATCATATTCTGGCTAGCTGTAGCCGGACAATACTGGTATGCCTTTCTCCAGTTAGGAATAGCATCATCATAAGCCTTCTGCTTAAAGTACTCTCTATAGTAAGAAAGGTACTTAATACATTCTACACTGTCGGCACCATACTTACCTTGTGCAGACAAGTCTACTGAACCAAAAAGAATGGCCACTAAACTAAAAAATACAAGTGTTACTTTTTTCATATAGCTATTTGAATTAATTAATCGTACTGATTCTTTCTAAACCAAATATCGAAAATATTCATTCCGACAGTGAAGTTGAAATATCTTTCTCTCACAAAATCGTCTTTCAACACTCCCCTCTGACCGAAATCAAATCCGATAGACAATGCATTATACATCCTATTGATTGGTAAAGAAATACCAAATGTTATACCCGTTGAAGCTACCTCCTGGCCATAAAGCAGATAGTATTCTGTTTTATGATATGCACCGGCTCTGTAGGCTATTCTATTTACAAGATAACGAACATCATTGATGTTTGGTATATATTCAAAACCAACTCTGTAAGCCTGTGATATAGATGTTTTAAATGGAGTAGACGCTGCAGAATAACCGCTGATTGCTTCAATTCCGGACTGTGTCCAGTCAGATCTGGTATAATCCATTTCAAACATCCACTTGTTTGCCTTCTTAATAGAAATACCCACTCCGTATTCACTTGCGAGCTTTACATTTTTTGTCAAACCAAGTGTATCAACTCTGTAATACAAAGTATCAGAAGCTGCTGATGAAACAGAATAGCTACCATCTGTGTAAAAGCCCTTCATGTTTACATCTGTGGTATATGTAGCTCCAAGTGTGAGCTTTATATCCGAACCTAATGGCTGTTCATACTGAAGACCAAACTTACCACCTAATCCACGGGCATTAAGAACTGTATTGTTTTTAATGCTGCTGTATGAAGCATCAGAGAATGATGTAGAGTATGATTTCTCTATCTTTCCAAAATAGTAGTCAAACTGAGCTCCGAGAGATAGTCTTTTAAAGAAGGTAACACCTGCCGCAACAAATACTTTATACATACCTCCCTGACCAGAAGTCACGTGCTCAATATTTCCCACATTACCGATAATACCAGGATCTTTCTCTCTGTATGAGTAGTCAAATCCCATATCGCTATATGGAAGAATACCCAACATCATTGCTGATTGTCTCTGAAGAGGAAAAGAAATGATAAAGTCGTTTACATTGAAAGTATTATTTGCAGACTTTAGTTTTCCCTGACTAAAAACTTTGTTATTTGAATGAAGAGAGAAATCAGCCATAAAAGAAAGAGAATCTCTTTCAGTTATTGAAGCAGGATTTATTACATTCAAATATCTGTTTGTACGATTGGCTATACCGACACCTCCCATAGTATTGCTATAGGCTGTAGATTGTTTATTAAGATCACCTACACCAAATATAGAATATGGAGAATATCCAGTATATGCTTGAGCAGCTGCACCAAAAGAAACCGCCAACAATAAGGCAGTGATAATAATTATCTTAGTTGATAATTGTTTTAACATACTCATCTGTTATAATGGCCAGACCTACAAGTTCTAAATTACAAACTACAAAGATGGAGTTTTTCATTTGCTTTGCAAAATAAATTGCGTCCCCGCCAGTAAAAATTGTTATATTATTAGGGTTTTTGCATAAGTAACCCTCAATTTCAAACTTTATGCCTAAAAATATTCCAGACTCAATTGATTCGGTTGAATATTTTACTCTTGAATATCTTTCCAATGCTTTGAACCTTGTTCTGTATCCAAGAGAAATGTTTCCACCGGAATAATTACCGTCTGATTCTATAAAATCAACGCTCAGAGTAGTACCTAGATTAAAAATACTACATGCTTTATTCTTAAACAGATATCTAGCCGCAATTATACCGGCAGCTCTGTCGGAACTCAAATATTCGGGAATATTATACTTTAACAGGTATTTTGTATGATCCGAGTCAAGAATTATGAGATGAGAACACTCTTTTCTCAGTATTTCCTCCTCTTCTTGACTAACCTTGGAAACAGAAGCTATGGTCAATACTTCAGGCTTTTCTTTTTCCATAATAGAGAGGAGATAATCCAACATCTTTTCTCCTTGATATCTGAAGGTTTTTCCTAAAGTGGTTCCCTCAGACCAAGCAGCCTTGAGTGCTGTATTTCCTGCTATTACCAGAAGATTTGCCATTTCTTTATAATTAAATCCTACAAAATTAAGAATTATCTCAACTTACTCAAAATCAGATGTGCCTGCTCTAGAGTACTTACATTTCTGACTAGAATCTTAAACTTACCTTCAGCCTGTTTGATTTCAATATTATTCTTAGAGTCGATAATGTTGGACATTACTCTCTCAAAAGTCTTGGATTTATAATATGGAGACATCTGGTTTGATATGAAGAAAGCAATTAATAATCCATTTTTTATTATCACTTTTTCAAATCCTATTCTTTCTCCTATGTTCTTTATTTTCACTACATTAAAAAGATTATCCAGTTCTTCCGGCATTTTTCCAAACCTATCCTGTATATTCCTTATATAATTATTAATCTCTTTTTCAGTTGACATACTATCCATTGCTCTGTATATCCTGATTTTTTCAGAGGTAACGTCAATATAATCATCAGGTATAAAAGCTGGTTTATCTGTTTCTATAGTACAATCAGTTATAAACTTAGAGTTCTCGTTTTTCTGAATCATATTAGTTTCAACTCCAAGTTCTTCCATAGCTTCTGCAAGAATCTTCTGATAGGTTTCATATCCCATTTCAGTAATAAAACCACTTTGTTCCGCGCCAAGCAGGTTGCCCGCTCCGCGAATGTCAAGATCCTGCATAGCTATATTAAAGCCGCTGCCAAGATCAGAAAATTCCTCGATAGCCCTCAATCTCTTGCGAGCGTCATCAGATATACTTGCAAACGGAGGAACAATTAGGAAACAGAATGCTTTTTTATTTGATCTTCCTACTCTACCTCTCAGCTGATGAAGATCACTCAAACCAAAATTCTGCGCTTGATTAATTATTATAGTATTTGCATTTGGAATATCTAATCCGTTTTCTATCAATGTTGTACATAACATTAGATCATAGTCTCCCCTCATAAAATCCAACATATAGGATTCAAGAAGTTTAGACTCCATTTTACCATGTACAGTACATATCTTCATATCAGGAACTAATCTTTGTAATATTTCTCTGATAGAATCCAATTGCTCTACTTTATTATGAAGGAAAAATACCTGTCCCCCTCTGTTTAATTCATATTCTATGATACTCTTAATTTCCTTTTCATTGAATAGAATTATTTCTGTCTGTACAGGAATTCTATTTGGTGGGGGAGTGTTGATTATACTCAAGTCCCTGGCACCCAACAAAGAAAATTGTAGAGTTCTAGGTATAGGAGTAGCTGTGAGAGTAAGCGTATCAATTGAAGCTTTTATTTCTCTTAGTTTTTCTTTTGCCGATACTCCAAATTTCTGTTCTTCATCAATTATCAAAAGACCTAAATCCTTGAATTCAAAATCTTTACCTAAAATTTTATGAGTACCAATCAAAATATCTATCTTACCATCAATAAGATCTTTCTTGATTTGGGTAATTTCCTTTGCAGTTCTGAGTCTGCTCACATAATCCAAATTACAAGGAAGATTCTGTAATCTGGATTTAAATGTATTATAATGTTGAAGAGCCAAAATAGTAGTTGGAACCAAAACAACCACTTGCTTACTATCTGCTACTGCCTTAAATGCCGCTCTTATTGCTACTTCAGTTTTACCAAATCCTACATCACCACAGACAAGACGATCCATAGGACAATCGTCTTCCATATCTCTTTTTATTGCCAAGGTAGCAGTCTCCTGATCAGGAGTATCTTCATAAATAAAAGAAGACTCCAACTCCTGTTGAAGAAAAGTATCATGGGAGTATGCAAAACCTTTAGACGCTTTTCTCTTTGCATAGAGTTGTATCAATTCCTTAGCAATATCTTTTACTTTAGATTTTGCACTTGTCTTTAAAGATGTCCACATTTTAGAACCTAATTTATGGATACGAGGTGGTTCTCCATCCTTAGATCTAAAACGCGATATTTTTCCTAAAGACTGAACTGAAAAAAAAACTACATCTCCGTCTTTATAGCTGATTTTTACAACTTCCTTTGGTCTTCCTTTATCGTCTCTGATCTTTACAAGACCACCAAATATACCCACTCCATGATCTATATGCACTATATAATCACCTATATTAAAAGCATTTAGATCATTAATAGTGAGTTGTTCACTCTTTTCTACGCTTCTCCTTATGCTGACTCTATGAAATCTATCAAAAATCTCGTGATCAGAATAAATACAAATCTTATTGTCCTGGTCTATAAAACCTTTATGAATATTTTTTCCTTTGACAAATTGAGGAATAAGACCACCGTTTTGAGAAAGAATTGATTTGATTCTATCTAATTGGTTTTCTTTTTCTCCGTAGATATATACTTTATATCCATTCTCAATTTTTGATCTTATATCCTCTGTAAGAATCTCAAAATTCTTGTTAAATACCGGCTGAGGAGATATTTTAAAATCTACGGTATCTTCTGTATTTACAGATAGGGGAGTGTCTATAAAAACAGTGTTGTATTTGTATATAAGATCAATCTCTTCATTATTTGAATACATATCAAATGAATCCAACCAAATATGGCTTTTACCTGGAATTACATTTAATATACTTTCAAGTGATTCCTCATTTGAAGATATTATATCTGAAATAATATCAACACTTTGCTCTTCAGACTTAGAAAGCTGTGTATTACAATCAAAAGTATTGATTTTGTCTATTTCATTTCCCCAGAAAGAAATTCTGTATGGATAATTATGCGAGTAAGAAAATATATCTATAAGAGATCCTCTTATAGCATATTGGCCCGGAGACGAAACAAAGTCTACTCTCTCAAATCCCTTTTCTGAAAGTATTTCTTTGATTTTATCATAAGATATTACATCGCCTACTTTTATAGAAAGAACCGAATTCTTTATTTCCTTTTCTGTAGGTATTTTTTCAAAAAGAGCTTCGGGATAAGTTACAACTATTTCTAAACCTTCCTTGTAGGTGAGAATTTTATTTATTGCTGTTGTTCTCTGCACAGCCAATGAAGATTTATAGTTACTTCTTTCTACTTCCTTTCCGCTTTTTGGAAGGAATGAAATAACATCTCCATCTATAAGAGCATAAAGGTCAGAAGTGCAGTATTCAGCTGTTTCTTTATCTGGTAATACTAGTAGATGAAAACCATCCTTTACCACTTCACTGAAAACAAACCACTTTGCAGATAAAAATAATCCTTTACAATAAATTTTCTTCTGCTTTTTGATTTTATCACTAAGTATATTTACAGCTGCTGTACTTATCATTCTATTTTAAATGTGATTTATTAACAACTGAACAAAATTAAAGGTTGATAAGTTGTTAAAAACCCTGTTAATAACTTAAAATCAGATTATTAATAACTTTTTATGTTAAAATTTTACTGGTTTATAAATACTGAATAAACTGAGTTATGAACAATTTTAAACAATTTATATTTCTGATTATAAAATACTTGTATTACTTATCAACATTTAAACACTCCTAATAAAAACAAAACCTATATATAAAAATAATAAGTTATATTTGTATGTTTATTTATGAGCTGTATGACGGACTTTGATCCTCGCAATACAAACGAAGGCAAAGATAAGGATTTAGAAGGAATTATCAGGCCTCAGGAATTGGAAGATTTCACAGGACAAGATGAAATCGTTTCCAATATGCGAGTATATGTAAAGGCCGCAAAAATGAGGGGAGAGGCGCTTGATCATACTCTGTTTCATGGTCCTCCCGGATTGGGTAAAACTACATTGGCTCATATTATAGCAAATGAAATGGGAGTCAATATCAAGATTACTTCCGGTCCTGTATTGGATAGGCCAGGAGATCTTGCCGGACTTCTTACTTCACTGGATACAGGTGATGTACTTTTTATAGATGAGATTCATAGACTTTCACCGGAAGTAGAGGAGTATCTATATTCTGCTATGGAAGACTATGTTATTGATATAATGATTGATAAAGGCCCGGGTGCAAGATCCGTGCGCATTTCTCTCAATCCGTTTACCCTGGTTGGAGCTACTACCAGAAGCGGATTGCTGACAGCGCCTCTTCGTGCTCGCTTCGGCATTAATTGCGGCCTGGAATATTATGATACAGTCGAACTCGAGCGAATTGTTACGCGCAGCGCCGGCATTCTCAATGTGCAGATTGAGTCTCAGGCTGCAAAGGAAATAGCTTTACGTTCGCGCGGCACGCCGCGAATCGCAAATGCTCTTCTCAGAAGAGTGCGTGATTTTGCGCAAGTGATGGGAGATGGCATAATTGATTTGAAGATTACCAGATTTGCTCTGGATAAATTAAATATAGACAAGAGAGGTCTTGATTCTATAGATAATAAGATTTTAAGAACAATTATTACTACCTTTAAGGGCGGTCCGGTTGGAGCAAATACAATAGCTACAGCAATAGGGGAGGATCAAGGAACCTATGAAGAAGTTTATGAGCCTTTCTTGATAAAAGAAGGATTCATAGTAAGGACTCAAAGAGGTAGAATTGCTACTGATTTATCCTATAAGCATTTAGGATTAAATGAGCTAAAAAGAGAAGAAGAATCGACTTTATTTTAAAGAAAATTGATATCAATTATAAGTTATTAAAATGTCTGACAAGTTAATTTCAAAAATTCCGGAAGGACCTCTTGAAGGCAAATGGATGAAGCGTAAGCAGGAAATCCATCTTGTGAGTCCTAACAACAAAAGAAAGCTTGAAATCATCGTAGTAGGTACAGGTCTCGGTGGAGCATCTGCAGCTGCTTCTCTTGGTGAGCTCGGCTACAATGTTAAAATTTTCTGCATCAGCGATTCACCTCGTAGAGCTCACTCTATCGCAGCTCAGGGTGGTATTAACGCTGCTAAGAATTACCAGAACGATAACGACTCAGTTTATCGCCTTTTCTATGACACAATCAAGGGTGGTGACTATCGTAGTCGTGAGGCTAACGTATATCGTCTTGCTGAGGTTAGTGCAGCAATTATCGATCAGTGCGTTGCTCAGGGTATTCCATTTGCGAGAGAATACGGCGGATATCTCGCTAACCGCTCATTTGGTGGTGTGCAGGTAAGCCGTACATTCTATGCAAGAGGACAAACCGGTCAGCAGCTCCTTCTCGGTGCTTATGCTTCTCTTAATAAGGAGATTGCAGCTGGTTCTGTTAAGTCTTATCCTCGTCATGAAATGCTTGATCTCGTTATCGTTAACGGACAGGCAAAGGGTATTATCGCACGTAACCTTGTAACAGGACAGATCGAGAGATTTGGTGCTCACGCTGTAGTTATTGCTACTGGTGGTTATGGTAATGCATACTTCCTTTCAACAAACGCTATGAACAGCAACGGTTCAGCTGCTCTTCAGTGCTATAAGAGAGGTGCTTATTTTGCAAATCCATGCTTTGCTCAGATCCACCCAACTTGTATTCCAGTACACGGTGACCAGCAGTGTAAGTTGACTCTTATGAGTGAGTCTCTTAGAAATGACGGTCGTATCTGGGTACCTAAGAAGATTGAGGATGTAGAGAAACTTCGCAAGAAGCAGATCAAGCCTTCACAGATTGCTGAGGAAGACAGAGATTACTATCTTGAGCGCAGATATCCTGCATTTGGTAACCTCGTACCTCGTGACGTGGCTTCAAGAGCTGCAAAGGAGAGATGTGACGCTGGTTTCGGTGTAAATGAGACTGGTAAGGCTGTATTCCTTGATTTTGCTGATGCTATCAATCGTCTTGGTCATAAGAGAGTTGCTGAGAGATATGGTAACCTCTTTGAGATGTATGAGAAGATTACAGCTACTTCACCTTGGGAGGAGCCAATGATGATTTATCCTGCTATCCACTACACAATGGGTGGTATTTGGGTAGACTATGATCTTCAGACTACTATTCCAGGTCTTTATGCAATCGGAGAGGCTAACTTCTCAGATCATGGTGGAAACCGTCTTGGTGCTTCTGCTCTTATGCAGGGTCTTGCTGATGGTTATTTCATCCTTCCTATTACTATCGGTGATTATCTTTCAAATAAATTTGCTGAGCCTAAGACTGATGTAAATTCTAAGGAATTTATTGAGGCAGAAAAGGCTGTTCAGGCACGTATCGATAGACTCTTTGCTATCAAGGGAACTAAGACTGTAGATTCTATCCATAAGAAACTCGGTAATATCATGTGGGATAATGTAGGTATGGCACGTGATGAGCAGGGTCTTAAGGATGCTCTTAAGGCTATCGCTGAGCTCAAGAAGGATTTCTATGCCAACGTAAATGTTCCAGGTGATAAGTATGAGTTCAACCAGGAGCTTGAGAAGGCTCTCAGACTTGAAGATTTCTTTGAAATTGGTGAACTTATGGCTCGTGATGCTCTCAACAGAAATGAGTCTTGTGGTGGACACTTCAGAGTGGAAAGCCAGACTGAGGAAGGTGAGGCAAAACGTGATGATCAGAACTATATGTATGTAGCTGCTTGGGAGTATAAGGGAGAAGGTGTAGAGCCAGAACTCCACAAGGAACCTCTTAAGTATGAGTTTATTAAGGTCGCTACAAGAAATTACAAAGAGTAAAGGAAATGGAATTTAATTTGAAAATATGGCGTCAGAAGAACGCCAAAGCAAAAGGTCATTTCGAGACTTATCATATTTCTGGTATTGAAGAAGATGCTTCTTTCCTCGAAATGCTTGATATTCTCAATGAGCAGTTGATCAGAGAAGGTTGCGATCCAGTTGCTGTTGAGAGAGGTTGTCAGAGCAGCGGTCCTGTATCATTTGATCATGATTGCCGTGAAGGTATCTGTGGTGCGTGCTCACTTTATATTGATGGACGTGCACACGGTCCAGATGATCATGTGACTACATGTCAGCTCTTTATGAGACATTTCAAGGATGGTGCTACTATTACAGTAGAGCCTTGGAGAAGTGCTGCTTTTCCAGTAATTAAGGACCTTGTTGTAGATAGAACAGCATTTGATAAGATTCTCCAGGCAGGTGGTTTTATCTCAGTGCGCACCGGTTCAGCTCAAGATGCAAACAATATTCTTATCTCTCATGAGAATGCAGAGGAGAGTATGGATGCTGCAGCTTGCGTAGGTTGTGGTGCTTGTGTTGCTACTTGTAAGAATGGTTCTGCTATGCTCTTCGTTGCAGCTAGAGTTAGCTCTCTTGCACTCCTTCCACAGGGTCGTCCTGAGGCTGCTAAGCGTGCTAAGGCTATGGTTGCTAAGATGGATGAGCTTGGATTTGGTAACTGTACTAACACTCGTGCTTGTGAGCTTGAGTGTCCTAAGGGTATCACAGTTTCTCATATCGCAAGACTCAACAGAGAGTTCCTTAAGGCAAAATTCTCAGACTAATCCTCTGATAATTAATAAGAAAAGGCTGACTACGATAGTCAGCCTTTTCTATTTTAATTGTTTAAATTACCATAGGAAGTTATTGAAAGGATATATACCTGCATGAATCTCTGCAACCATTTTGTAAATATCATCTCTGAGTTTATCAATACCTACCTTATTTAGTGCGGATATGAATATGCATGGAATTTTTTTATCATTGATCCATCTATATTTGACTTCTTCCAGAGTATAATTTTTATCTGTCTTTGGCTCAAGAGAAAATTCATCATATTCTTCATGAACATAATTATCTATCTTATTGAATACTACGAAGATAGGTTTATCCTCTGCAGAAATATCCTTGAGGGTTTTTTCTACCACTTCCATCTGCTCTTGATAGTCAGGATGAGAAACATCTACAACGTGCATAAGTATATCAGCTTCTCTTACCTCATCTAGGGTACTTTTAAAGGCTTCTATGAGCTGTGTAGGTAGTTTTCTTATAAATCCTACTGTATCACTCAAAAGGAACGGTACATTGCCTATTACGACCTTTCTGACAGTAGTATCAAGGGTAGCAAAAAGCTTATTTTCTGCAAATACATCACTTTTTGCAAGAATATTCATCAGTGTAGATTTACCGACATTTGTATATCCAACCAGAGAAATTCTCACAAGACCACTTCTGTTACTTCTTTGAGTGGCCATCTGTTTATCTACTTTTTTAAGTTGTTCTTTGAGTCTTGCAATTCTCTCTCTAACGATACGTCTATCGATTTCTATCTGAGTTTCACCCATACCTCCTCTCATGCCGACACCACCTCTTTGTCTTTCAAGGTGAGTCCACATACCTGCCAAACGAGGAAGCATATAGTTATATTGAGCAAGTTCTACCTGCATTTTTGCATATGCGGTCTTTGCTCTTTGTGAAAATATTTCCAGAATCAGACTTGTTCTATCAATAACGACAGAAGTTTTTATAACTTTCTCAATATTACGCTGTTGCATACCAGTTAATTCGTCATCGAAGATGACATATTTAATGGCATTTTCCTCGCAATATTCAGCAATTTCTAGAAGTTTTCCGCTTCTAATGTATGTTGCTTTTTCAGGTTTATCAACTTTTTGGATAAACTTCCTGTCACCTACTGCACCAGCAGTTTCAGCAAGAAATTCCAATTCGTCAAGATATTCTTGAATTCTTCTTTCGTCCTCTCCTTGCTTTATTATGCCTACAAATACAGCTCTTTCTTCTCTTATATCCATATCTTACTATTTAACTCAAAAAAAGGCCATCCGGATTATAGGACGGCCTTTTTAATATAGTGTTATTAATTTTATCTCAACTGGAAGATAACAGGGAAGGTATATGATACCTTAACAGCGCGGTCTCTCTGACGGCCTGGAGTCCACTTTGGTGACTGAGAAACTACACGTACAGCCTCTTTGTCAAGTGACTCATCAACACCACGAAGTACTACGATGTTTGAAAGAGAACCATCTGGGTTGATAGTAAACTGAAGCATTACACGACCAGAAACACCATTTTCCTTTGCAATTTCAGGATAAACGAGGTTTCTACCTACCCATTTAGAGAACTCGTTAGCATCACCACCGTTAAACTTAGGTTTCTCCTCTACAAACATAAATGGAATAGTCTCCTCTTCAACAACCTCTTCTTCTACTTCCTCTACGTAGTCAATAATTTCTACACCGAGGTTAGCGTCGTCCTCAAGGTTGATAATGTCGTTTTCTACGAGGATATCGTCATCAACGATCTCGATGAGGTCAGACATAACTGGCATCTGTGGAGTCTCTGGTGGAGGTGGAGGTGTGTCCTGAGTGATAGGAATGATCTCTTCCTCAATAATTTCAGTACTCTCAGCCTGCATAACTGATTCCTTTTTCTCCTTTGTAGTCCACTCAAATGCAAAAAGGACAATAAGAAGAGAAACTACAAAACCAATCTCAACGAAAAGAAGCTTTCTGTTTTTAAGATCGGCTTTAGGTGATTTTTTAACTTCCATATTTGTTAATCTTTAATTTTCAATTGGCCTTCAAAGTTAGAAATATTTATTTTCAATTCCAATTATTTAATTTAATAGTTGTAGATTTGTCTAAAATTTTACTTTATGGTCAGATATTTTACTGAGGATATTTCGTTTTCCTTTAAAAACAGACGTGTATACAATAGGTGGATTAAGAATATAGCTGTTTCTGAATCCAAGGTCCTTAGGGATGTAAATATCATTTTTTGTTCTGATGATTACCTTCTGGATATAAACAAGAAGTTTTTATCACACGACTATTATACCGATATTATTACCTTTGATTATTCAGAAGGGAAGTATATTTCTGGAGACCTTTTCATCAGTATAGATAGTGTCAGAGATAATGCCGACCATTTCAATGTAGATTTTGAAACTGAACTCAACAGGGTAATAGCCCATGGAGTTCTACATCTCATCAAGTATGATGATCATTGTCCTGAAGATATTAAAGTGATGAGAGAAAAGGAAGATCATTATATTTCTATTATTAAAAATTTTTATGAATAATAGTTACGATATAATCGTTGTAGGAGGAGGTCATGCAGGTTGTGAAGCTGCTATGGCTGCTGCAAACTTAGGATCGTCTGTACTTTTGATCAGTATGGATATACTTTCGTTTGCAAAAATGTCTTGTAATCCGGCAATAGGAGGTATAGCTAAAGGTCAGATTGTTAGAGAGATAGATGCATTAGGAGGATATACTGGATTGGTAACTGACGCAACTACTTTGCAGTTTAGAATGCTTAATAAATCTAAGGGTCCTGCTATGTGGAGTCCACGTGCACAGTGTGATAAAAGTCAATTTTCTGTGTATTGGAGACAAATCCTCGAAAGTCATTGTAAATTAGATATTTACGCGGATTCTGTTAATTCTTTCCTCTTTGAGAATTCAAAAATCTGCGGAGTACGTACAATTACAGGGGCAATTTTTAAATCTCAAGCAGTTATTTTGACTGCAGGAACGTTCCTGGCCGGAAAATTATTTATAGGTCTCAATCAGATTGAAGGTGGTAGGTTAGGGGAGTTGTCTTCTTATGGATTGACTGAACAGCTCAAGGAGAGAGGAATTACTTGTGGACGTATGAAGACAGGTACGCCTCCAAGAATAGATATTTCTTCAGTTGATATAGATTCTTTACCTAAACAATATGGTGATGAGCAACCAGAAAGATTTTCATATCTTTCAGTTCCTTCTTCAATTCAGAAAGGTGAGACTCAGATGCCATGTTTTATACTTCATACCAATCAGAAGGTTCATGATATACTTCGTACCGGATTTGATCAGTCTCCATTATTTACAGGTATTATAAATGGTATAGGTCCAAGGTATTGTCCAAGTATAGAAGATAAGTTAAGAGTATTCCCAGAAAATAATGCTCACCAATTATTCCTTGAACCGGAAGGAAGAAATACTAACGAATATTACCTTCAAGGATTTTCTTCATCTCTTCCACTGCAGGTGCAACTCGATGCTTTACATTCAATAGAAGGTCTCGAGAATGCCAAGATATATAGACCGGCCTATGCTGTGGAATATGATTATTTTGATCCTACTCAATTAAATCCTACAATGGAATCCCGACTAGTAGAAAACTTGTACCTTGCAGGTCAGGTTAATGGTACAACGGGG
>JAEIGA010006783.1_pt1 | contig 17408 bp, 11 predicted proteins | sample 9270691 | NCBI WGS metagenome assembly JAEIGA01 (sample SAMN17057246, study PRJNA624740) | gut metagenome | biome: biome; isolation source: fecal sample | host: Bos grunniens | place: China: Xizang | collected 2019 | reverse complement strand
CTAACTTTGTGGGCAACTAAAACCCTAATGCGTATGTCTTTTATCGATGAGAGGGTAGAGTCGACAGGTTTGACGTTCGACGATGTGTTGCTCATACCCGCCTATTCAGAGGTGCATCCCCGCACAGTCTCAACCGAGACACGTTTTTCACGTAACATTAAACTCAACATCCCCATTGTGTCGGCAGCGATGGATACCGTAACGGAGGCTCCATTGGCTATCGCCTTGGCTCGTGAGGGAGGTATCGGCGTGATACACAAGAATATGTCTATAGCCGAGCAGGCTGCCCACGTGCGTAGAGTGAAGCGTGCCGAGAACGGTATGATCTACGACCCTATAACAATCTGCAAGGAGCAGACCGTAGGCGATGCTCTGCAGCTGATGCACGACAACAAGATTGGCGGTATACCCGTAATAGATGCCAACCAGATGCTCATAGGTATCGTGACAAACCGCGACCTGCGTTTCCAGCGTGATATGAGCCGCCGCATAGAGGAGGTGATGACAAAGGAGAACATCATCACAACACACTCTACAGAGTTAGAGAAGGCGATGGACATACTCCAGAGCAACAAGATTGAGAAGCTGCCTGTGGTGGACGACAACGGCAGACTGATAGGACTCATCACATATAAGGATATAACAAAGCTGAAGGACCACCCTAATGCCTGCAAGGACTCGAAAGGTCGTCTGCGTGTGGCAGCAGGAATAGGTATCACAGCCGACGCACTGACACGCGTGGAGGCGATAATAGCCGAGAGCGTGGATGCTGTGGTGCTCGACTCAGCTCACGGACATACGAAGAATGTGATAGAGACACTCAAACGCATAAAGAGCACATTCCCAGAGCTGGATGTGGTAGTGGGTAACATAGCAACAGCCGAAGCGGCAAAGGCTCTGGTAGCAGCAGGAGCTGACGGCGTGAAGGTCGGAATAGGTCCCGGCTCGATATGCACAACACGTATCATCGCGGGAGTGGGCGTGCCTCAGCTCTCGGCGATATACAACGCAGCAAGTGCTATAAAGGGTAGCGGAATACCTGTCATAGCCGACGGAGGTCTGCGTTACTCGGGCGACTGCGTGAAGGCGTTGGCTGCCGGTGGCGACTGCGTGATGGTAGGCTCGATGTTTGCAGGAACAGAGGAGTCGCCAGGTGAGACTATTATATATAATGGTCGTAAGTTCAAGACATATCGCGGAATGGGCTCGATAGATGCTATGAAGGCAGGCTCGAAAGACCGTTACTTCCAGGGCGAGGAGCAGAATGTAAACAAGCTTGTGCCAGAGGGTATCGTAGGTCGTGTGCCTTTCAAGGGCTCACTCAGCGAGACAGTATATCAGCTCGTAGGAGGTATAAAGGCAGGTATGGGTTACTGCGGTGCTCCGACAATACCTGACCTGCAGAAGGCTAAGTTTGTGAGAATCACGTCGAACGGAGTGGTGGAGAATCACCCTCACGACATAACAATCACACGCGAGACACCTAACTACACACGAGGTGAATAACACGATAAAGGCTCGTCTATGCCCTGCGGCTGACGAGCCTTTACCAATTCAAAATGCAAAATTCAAAATTCAGGTTATATGATAGTAATTTTAGATTTGGGAAGTCATCACAACACAGTGGTGGCACGTGCAGTGAGAGAGTTGGGTGTATATAGCGAGATATACCCACACGACATAACTAAAGAGGAACTGCTGGCTCTGCCTAAGGTGGAGGGTATAATAATCAACGGCGGCGAGAACAATGTAATCGACGGCGTGGAGATAGATGTGTTGCCAGAGATTTACGAGGCAGGAGTGCCCGTGATGGCAGCAGGTCACCCAAAGGCTAAGTGTGCAAAGAGCATAGAGGCGTTCACAGATGACGACAAGGCGATAATAGCCGCTATAGAGGGATTCGTACTCGAGGAGTGCAAGGCGGCAAAAGAGTGGAATATGAAGAACTTTGTCGCAGAGCAGATAGAGCTCGTACGCAAGCAGGTGGGTGACGGAAAGGTGTTGCTCGCACTCTCGGGAGGTGTGGACTCATCGGTGGTAGCAGCACTGCTGCTCAAGGCGATAGGTGAGCGTTTAGTGTGTGTGCACGTAAACCACGGACTGATGCGTAAGGGCGAGTCGGAGAATGTGGTCGAGGTGTTCCGCAACCAGCTAAATGCCAACCTCATATATGTAGACGCTACGGAGCGTTTCCTCACAAAATTAGAGGGTGTAGAGGACCCAGAGGCGAAGCGTAAGATTATCGGCAGCGAGTTTATCCGCGTATTTGAGGAGGAGGCACGCAAGGCTGACGGAATAGATTTCTTAGCTCAGGGTACGATATATCCCGACATCGTGGAGAGTGGTACAAAGACTGCCAAGATGGTGAAGTCGCACCACAACGTAGGTGGTCTGCCAGAGGATTTGCAGTTTGAGCTGGTAGAGCCCCTCAAGCAGCTCTTCAAAGATGAGGTGCGTGAGTGCGGTCTGGAGCTCGGATTGCCTTACGATATGGTATATCGTCAGCCATTCCCAGGACCAGGTCTCGGCGTACGCTGCCTGGGTGCGATAGAGCGTGAGCGTTTAGAGGCGGTGCGTGAGTCGGATGCCATCCTGCGTGAGGAGTTCGCAAAGGCAGGTTTGGACAAGACCGTATGGCAGTATTTCACCGTAGTGCCTGACTTCAAGTCGGTGGGCGTGAGAGATAACGCTCGCTCGTTTGAGTGGCCTGTGATAATACGTGCGGTGAACACGATAGATGCGATGACAGCCTCGATAGAGCATATCGACTGGGCGGTGCTCGATAAGATTACCCGCCGCATATTGGCTGAGGTGAAGGGCGTAAACCGCGTATGCTACGACCTGTCGCCAAAACCAAACGCAACGATTGAGTGGGAGTAGAAAACTGAAAACTGAAAAACCTAAAAAACCTATATGAAGAAGATACTTGGTATTATAGCAGTGGCGGTGATGGTGCTGGGCGGAGTGGCTCAGGCATTGGCTGCCAAGAAAGATGTGAAGGTCATTTCGTTCAACATCACCGTGAGCAACTCCGATGGCGAGAATATGTGGGAGAAGCGTCGCCACGCAGTGGTGAATATGATTCACGAGGAGCGTCCCGACGTGATGGGTATGCAGGAGGCTACGGTCTTCCAGCTCAAGCAGTTAGAGCTGCTGCTCGATGGCTACGAACTCTACTATGTGGCTCGTGGCGGCAACAACAGCCCTAACGAGTGTACTGCAATAGCGGTGAACACACGCACAATGGAGATAGTGGACAAGGGTACATTCTGGCTCTCGCCAACACCCGACACCCCATCACGCAGCTGGAGCGACGAGAAGACAACACAGCTCGAGCTCTACTTAGGCGGCAAAGACTCGCAGAAGTACAACCGTACCTGCTCGTGGGTGAAGGTGCGTCGCAAGGCTGACGGAAAAGAGTTCCTGCTCTACAACACACACCTTGAGTTCGGCTACCACGCAATGCACGGAGCATATCCCGAGGAGCTCGGTCTGATGGGACAGACAGCACGCGAGAAAGGTGTGGCACTCATCGCAGAGAAGATGCAAGCGATGGCAGGCAAGAAGCAGGCGGTGATATTCTGTGGCGATATGAACCAGATGATTGGCGACAAGTGCTTCGAGCCACTGTGGCAGATGGGTATGATTGACGGTCGTGCCGTAGCGAAGAAGTGCTCAAGCGAGGCTAACCGCAACAGCGTAACGTGGAACGGATTTAAGTTCTCGGCACCCGACAAGGCACCTACACAGGAGTCAGAGGAGAAGGCTCAGGGCTATGGTAACTTCTTTATGATAGACCATTTCTTCATCAAGAACTGTAAGGCTCTCGAGTACCGCACACTGCGTGAGAAGCGTTATAAGAATGAGCCTATGCCTGCTGACCAGGCGTATATGTCGGACCACTTCCCTGTGATGCTGGTGGTACGATTCTAAGAGGAGAAGAGAGAGAAGAAAAACGGGAGGTGAGAGCCTTCCGTTTTTTTGTGAATGGGAGGGGGTAATATTAACTTTACGTTAAGAGTTAGGTGGAGTGTTCCATAATATTGGTCTTTTGCGTACCTTTGGAACATAAACTGTCCCCTTTGTGCCGTGTGCTGTGGGGTAAAAGCTTTTTTATGGAGACATTATATATGGCAATGTTAGCCACTCTGGCTATTTTAGCGGTGAGTGGTCTGTATGTCGGTGTTACGAATGACGCCGTGAACTTCCTGAATGCTGCAATAGGCTCTAAAGCAGCGAAACTCAAGGTAATTCTTTTGGTGGCATCGGTAGGTATAATCCTCGGTGTGATATCTTCATCGGGTATGATGGAGGTGGCACGAAGCGGTATGTTCCACCCTACGATGTTCTCGTTCCACGAGGTGATGATACTCTATGTGAGTGTGATGATGGCAAATGTCATCCTGCTCGACATATACAACTCGTTAGGACTGCCCACATCGACAACAGTAGCATTGGTATTCAGCCTCTTGGGTGCGGCGATAGCGGTGGCGATATACAAGATAGCATACACGCCCGACTTAGGCATAGCAGACTTAGGCTCGTATCTGAACACAGCTCGTGCGATGGGTGTGATAACAGCTATCCTGCTCTCGGTAATAATAGCATTTGTATTCGGTACGATAGTGATGTGGTTCTCACGACTGATCTTCTCGTTCCGCTATATGACAATATTCCGTAAGACGGGTGCTCTGTGGTGCGGTGCGTCGTTCACAGCCATCGTATATTTTGCGGTATTCAAGGCACTGAAGGGTGTGCTCGCAAAGACAGCATTCGTGGCGTGGGTGAACGAGAATATGCTCTTGGCGGTGGTGATATGCTGGGTGGTGTGCTCGGCACTGATGGCATTCCTGCAGATGTTCCGCATAAACATCCTCCGCATAAACATCCTCTCGGGAACATTCGCCCTTGCATTGGCTTTTGCGGGTAACGACTTGGTGAACTTTATCGGTGTGCCGCTGGCAGGACTCGACGCATACAACGCTGTAGATGGCAACTTCGCAATGGAGTCGATGGCAGCCCTTGAGGGCGAGAGCAAGGCACAGTTTGGATGGCTGATACTTTCGGGCGTGATAATGGTGATAACACTCTGGACATCGACAAAGTCGCTCAACGTATCGAAGACCGAGACCTCGCTCGCCGGTAAGGGTGACGACGCAGACAACATTGAGTATAACTCAAATGTATTCTCTCGCTCAATAGTGCGTGCGTCGATAAAGACATCGCGTTTCATCGACAAGGTGACACCAAAGAGGGTGCAGGAGTTTGTGGCGAAGCGTTTCGAGTATGAGGATGTGGAGCATACGGGTGCTCCGTACGATATGATTCGTGCGGTGGTGAACCTCACAACGGCAGCCCTGCTCATCTCGGTGGGTACATCGCTCAAGTTGCCTCTCTCGACGACATATGTTTGTTTTATGGTGGCGATGGGTTCGTCACTCGCAGATAAGGCGTGGGGCAGAGAGAGTGCCGTATACCGTATAACAGGTGTGATGACTGTGGTGATGGGATGGTTTGTGACAGGTATCGGAGCATTCCTCATAGCGATAGTCGTAGGTGCGATACTGATGTGGGGTGGCACGATAGCATTCGTCATAACCACAATAGCTTGTTTGTGGATGCTCATAAAGAGTAACTTCATAAACACACGCAAGGCAGATGCAATGCCAGAGGAGGCAACAAAGGAGAGCTCGATAGAGAACGTCATAGACGAGGTATGCAAGATGATGAAGCTCTCGACCAACATCTACGACCGTACGATGGTGGCAGTGCTCAAGGAGGACCGCCGAGCACTCAAGGAGCTGGTGCGTGAGTCGACAGAGTGTTACGAGCATACCAACAAGCTGAAGTACTCGATAATGCCGGCACTGAAGAAGATGAAGTCGTCGAGTGTAGAGGTGTCGCTCTACTATGTGCAGGTGGTGGATTACCTGAGTGAGATAACAAAAGCCATACTCCACATAACACGTCCTGCGTTTGAGCATATTGACAACAACCACAAGGGACTATCGCAGGAGCAGGTGGATGACCTGATGCGTATAAACGATGCCGTGGCGGAGATTTATGGTATGATAAACCGTATGCTCGTGACGAACGACTTCCGCGAGATAGATGACGTGCTGACACTGCGTGATGAGCTCTTCGAGCACATAGCCGAGACAACGAAGTCGGAGCTGCAGCGTATAACAGCAGGCGAGGGTAACACCAAAGCAAGTATGTTCTACCTCACAGCGATGAGCGAGACGAAGACGATGGTGCTGCAGGCACGTAACCTGCTCAAATCGCAGCGTTACTTCCTCGAGCACGCTGGAGTGAGCAAGCCAAAGTACAATATGTAAGAGAGGGAGAGATAGAAAGAGTTTATATCTACACAATAGCTACCGCAGTCCTTATGGGCTGCGGTAGTCATAATAAGCCCTCGCAAGAGGAAGGTTGGGCGTAAGAGCAGACCGACTGAGGAAAAGATGTTATAATTAAAAATAAAGTTGTACCTTTGCAGCCGTTAGGTTAGATATATGGAGTGCGACAGCAGCCAATCGGCGGGTGACACTCCTCGGTTAAAAGATTTTCTATGGAGTTTATTAAAGAGTTGCTCTGTGGCAACGAGGCAATGTGGAGTGGCGGAATAGCCCACTCTATGCTCATCTTAGCACTGGTAATCGCAATGGGTGTGATGCTGGGTAAGATCAAGGTGGCAGGTGTGTCGTTAGGTGTGACAGGAATACTGTTTGCGGGAATCATATTCTCGCATTTCGGGATGACGATAGATGCCGACCTGATGCACTTTATGAAGGAGTTTGGATTGATTCTGTTCGTCTACTCGATAGGTCTGCAGGTGGGACCCGGTTTCTTCTCATCGTTCCGCGAGGGAGGAGTAAGGCTCAACCAACTGGCGATAATAGTGGTGCTGCTCGGCGTGGCGACAACGCTGGCACTGCACTACATAACAGGTCTGCCGATAACGACAATGGTGGGCGTGATGTCGGGTGCGGTGACAAACACCCCGGGACTGGGTGCAGCACAGCAGGCATACAGCGACCTGAATGAGGGTGCTCAGGCAGCCGACATAGCAACAGGTTATGCGGTGGCATATCCGCTGGGTGTGATAGGTGCGATACTCACAATACTCCTGCTGCGTTATCTGCTCCGCATAAACACCCACGACGAGGAGCAGGAGGCAACAACGGGTGCCGATGCACATCGTAACACCACTACCCTACGCACATCGATACGCATAGCGAACAACGCCATAGACGGCAAGAGCGTGGAGGAGCTTCACCGACTGCTGCGTGGCGAGTTTGTAGTGTCGCGAATATCGCGTGCAGGAGCTGAGCCAGAGCTGGCAAATGCCGCAACGGTGATGCACAAGGGGGACTGCGTACTGGTGGTGTCACAGGCGGTAGACAAAGATGCGATAGTGGCGATGCTCGGCGAGGAGATAACGATGAACTGGCACGACCTGTCGAAGGATATGATATCGCGTCGAATACTCATCACAAAGCCTGAGCTGAACGGTAAACGTCTCTCGGAGTTGCACATACGTGCGGCGTGCGGCGTGACGATAACACGTGTGAACCGTGCGGGAATCGACCTGGTGGCAGCGGGTAACCTGCAGCTGCAGGTGGGTGACAAGGTGACGGTGGTAGGACCAGAGCTCTCGGTAATACAGGCGGAGGAGCGTTTCGGTAACTCGCTCAAGCAGCTGCGTCATCCTAACCTGATACCAATATTTGTCGGAATAGCACTCGGAGTGATACTCGGAAGCATATCGTTCCACCTGCCGGGAATACCTCAGCCCGTGAAGCTCGGTCTGGCGGGAGGTCCGTTAGTGGTGGCACTGCTCATAGGTCGCTACGGTCCACGATACAATATGGTGACATACACCACGATGAGTGCCAACCTGATGCTGCGTGAGGTGGGTATATCGCTCTTCTTAGCGGCAGTGGGATTAGGTGCCGGCGAGGGCTTTGTCGAGACAGTCGTAGGAGGCGGTTATATGTGGATTCTCTATGGTGCAATGATAACCATCATACCGCTGCTGGTGGCAGGAATAATAGGTAAGCGTCTGTTCGGAATAAACTACTACACGCTCATAGGTGTGCTCTCGGGCTCATCGACAAACCCACCTGCCCTGGCGTTCTCGTCGGAGCAGACCGCGTCGGACGCTCCGTCGGTGGGATATGCAACGGTATATCCGTTGGCGATGTTCCTCAGAGTGCTCGCAGCACAGCTGCTGATACTATACTTCGTATAAGGCGAGGGGCTGAACAACAGAACGAAAAATCTATCTCGGGCGACCGAGGTAGATTTTTTTTTGAAAAAAGATGCGGTACTATGTAGTTTTTTGTGTAGCTTGTGCGTCTAATTAGTGTAGTTTTAATCCAAGCCTGAAGAATGAACTCATTGGAAAAAGATTTTGAGCGACTCATAGCCGAGCATAAAACGACGATATATACCGTCTGCTATATGTTCGCCAAACGCTCGTCGGAGGCGGATGACCTGTTCCAGGAGGTGCTGATAAACCTCTGGAAGGGGTACTCCTCGTTTGAGGGGCGAAGTGAGGTGGCGACGTGGGTGTGGAGGGTGAGCCTGAACACCTGCATAACAGCCGACCGCAAAGCAAAGAGCCGCCACAAAGCCGAACTTGCGATGAAGCAGAACCTCTACGAGGATGATGACACGGACTCGAAGCAGATACGCAAACTATATGCCCGCATACGGCAGCTAAAGCCGTTCGACCGAGCGATAGTGCTGCTGTGGTTAGAGAACCTGTCGTATGACGAGATAGCCGCAATAGTGGGAATAAGCGTGAAAAATGTATCGGTAAGACTTGTCCGAATACGTGAGCAACTGAAAAATATGTCTAACGAAGAATAACCATATAGTATGATACACAACGAACACAACGAGTTGGAGCAGATGCGTGAACAGCTGCAGCTGCTGAAAGAGAAGCTCGCACGCGAGCACATTGTAAGCGACAAGGTGATGCGACGAGCCGTAAGAGATAAGATATCGGGCGTGCAACATCGCACGATGGCGATGTCGATAGTGGGCACACTTGCCATACCTTTTGTCATCACCACACTCCACGCAGCGGGATTCTCGCTCGGATACACCATAATGACGGGAGCTTTTCTGATTGTGGCAGTGGCAGTGGAGCTCTACACGATGGGAATGCTCCGCAGCAGTGACTTGCGAAGCGGAAACCTGCTCTCGGCGGGAATACAGGCGGCACGCGTGAAGCGATTGCAGCAGCAGTGGCTCGTAGTGGGACTCATCTTTGTGGTGGTGTGGCTCACGTGGGGTGCATACGAACTGCACGCCCTGTTCCCCAACGCCGAGGAGTTTCACGCAATGGTGATATCGGGTGCTGTGGGTGGTGTAATAGGCGGTGTGATAGGCAGCACGGTATATCGTCGTAACCAACGCGAGCTGGGCGAGATAATAGACCAGATAGAGGATTTGATGGAGAGCGAAGAGGAGTAGAATCAAAAAAGTGGAGTATGAGTATAGGTTTTTTTGTTGTCATATACAGCACAATAGCAATGGTGGCGTGCCGTTGGATGAGAGCATAAACCGAAAAAACTCTTCTAAAAGAAGAGAAAATTTCGGCTAATTATTGCAAAAAAAGCAGACAAAGTGTATATTTGTCATTACGTTAGGTAAAAAATCATTCAAAACAGGTAAAATATGAAGAGATTATTTTTTGTGATGGTAGCACTTGTTGTGGCAAGCGTTACCAATGTTTGGGCTCAGGACCCAATGCAGCCTATCCCTGCTGACGAGAACATTCGCGTCGGTAAGTTAGATAACGGACTGACTTATTACATTCGCCACAATGCGAAGCCTGAGGGTATGGGTAACTTCTACATCGTACACGATGTGGGTGCTATCCAGGAGGGCGACAACCAGCAGGGTCTGGCTCACTTCCTTGAGCATATGGCATTCAACGGCACAAAGAACTTCCCCGACAAGACTATGATTGAGTACCTGGAGGGTGTGGGTATCAAGTTCGGTGCTAACCTCAACGCCTTCACATCGTGGGATTTGACTCAGTACTTTATGACTGACGTGCCTGTAAACAAGGAGGGCGTAGTGGATAACGTACTGACAGTTCTGCACGACTGGTCACACTTCATCAACCTCGAGCAGGATGAGATCGACTCAGAGCGTGGCGTAATCAAGGAGGAGCTGCGTACCCGCGACGGTGCTTCGTGGCGTTCGACAATCGCTATGTTGCAGGCTGTAGGTAAGGGCTCACTCTACGCTGAGCGTAACCTCATCGGTTACTTAGAGGGCTTGGAGAGCTTCACATATGACGACATCCGCACATTCTACGACAAGTGGTATCGCCCTGACTATCAGGCTATCGTAGTGGTAGGTGACATCGACGTGGATGAGATTGAGGCTAAGATAAAGACTCTGATGGCTGACATCCCTGCTCCTGCACCAGATGCAGCACAGAAGGATGTAATCGTTATCCCTGACAACGAGGAGCCTATCGTAAGCATCTTCACCGACCCTGAGCAGCAGTACTCACAGGTGAACGTAATCTACAAGTCACAGGCTATGCCTAAGGAGATGCGTGGAACAATAGCTGCAGAGCTCATCGACGTGATGACATCGCTGATGGACCGTATGGCAGCAGAGCGTCTGCAGGATTTGTCGGAGAAGCCAGATGCTCCTTTCCTGGGTGGTGACATCTCTTCTCTCGGCAGCTTCGGTATCTGCCCTACACTCAACGTAACAACAGGTGGTGCGATGACAAAGGAGGGTGAGATACTGACAGGTTACAAGGCTATACTCACCGAGATGGAGCGTATCCGTCGCTGGGGCTTCACCGATGGCGAGTTTGAGCGTGCAAAGGCTAAGCTTCTGGCAAGCTTAGAGAGCTCATATAACAGCCGCGACGACCGCAAACACGCATTCTGGGCTCAGCGTTGCATCGACAACTTCCGCGAGGGTACACCTATGCCTTCGGCAGAGACAGAGTATGAGCTTGACAAGCAGATAGTAGAGATGCTCAACGTAACGATGATCAACCAGGTGGCACAGCAGCTCTATCAGCCAGGTAAGAATATGGTTATCATCGTGAACTCTCCTAAGAAGGAGGGCGTAGCAGTACCTACAGAGGCTGAGCTCCTGGCAACATTGAAGGAGGTTACCGAGGGCGAGGTAGAGGCTATGAAGGATGACGTAGTGATTGAGCCTCTCATCGCTGAGGATGTAGTATTGAAGGGCTCAAAGGTAAAGAAGGTGGCTCAGAACAAGGCTATGGGCACAACAGAGTGGACACTGAAGAATGGTGTGAAGGTTGTACTCAAGCAGACAGACTACGAGGCTGACCGCATCCGTCTGAGTGCTATCTCTGACGGTGGTACAGCACTCTTCTGCGACGGTTGCTTCTGGACAGCAGAGCTCCTCTCAAGCGTTATGAGCGAGTCTGGTATCTCGAAGTTCTCGGCAAGCGACCTGCGTAAGCAGATGGCAGGTAAGGTAGCATCGGCAGGCACAAGCGTCGACACATATGAGCACTCAGTAATGGGCCAGTCATCACTCAAGGACGTGGAGACAATGCTCCAGCTCGTATACCTGCAGTTCACTGCTCCACGCTTCGACCAGACAGACTTCGATAACCTTATCACACGCATATCTTCGTTGCTGGCTAACCAGGAGACCAACCCTGACTTTATCTTCTCTAAGGAGGTTATGAAGACCATCTATGGTGACTCTCCACGCCGTCAGCAGTTGTCGGCAGAGAACTTGGCGAAGGTGAAGTTTGACAAGCTCGCAGAGGTACACTCAAAGCTCTACTCTAACGCTAAGGACTTTACATTCTACTTCATCGGTAATATGTCACCAGAGGAGTTGAAGCCATTGGTAGAGAAGTATATCGGCTCACTGCCTGTAAAGAAGAAGGCAACAAACACATTCACTGACGATGGCGTGCGTGCCGTACGCGGTGGCGTAGTGAACGACTTCCGTCAGACTATGGAGCAGCCTAAGGTATCGGTTCTGCACTACTTCGGTGGTGACGAGGCGTACACCTTGGAGAACCAGCTCGTAATGGAGTTCTTCTCATCAGCTCTCGACAACCGCTACCTGAAGTCTATCCGCGAGGAGAAGGGTGGAACATATGGCGTAGCAGTACGTGGTGCACTGGATGCAGAGCCTGCAGAGGAGTATGCACTGCTCATCCAGTTTGACACAAACGAGCAGATGGCTGACGAGCTCTCAGCAATTGTTATTGCAGAGATTGAGAAGATAGCAGCTGAGGGTCCTTTGGCAGAGGATATGGACAAGACACGCGAGTTCCTCCTGAAGGATTACACCAAGCAGATTAAGAATAACTCATACTGGGCTAACGCCATCAGCGAGTACTACGACTACAACATCGACGTAGTGAATGGCTACGAGGAGGCTGTGAAGGCAGTATCGGCTGAGGATGTAAAGGCTCTGGCAAAGAAGATTCTGGAGGATAATAACCTTGTGAAGGTTGTGATGCGTCCAGCAAAGGCTGAATAAGCGATACGTTTTTGGCTGAGAAGCCACACGATAGGGCTGTCGGAGTAATCTGACAGCCTTTTTTTGGTGGGGTGGGGAGTTTTTAGTATATTTGCCTCTAACAAACATTTACACCACAAAGCAGATGACAACAAACCTAAGTAAGAAGCCACGATATGAACTATTAGACGGATTGCGTGGCGTGGCGGCACTGATAGTGATATGGTATCATATATTTGAGGGATTTGCCTCGTCGCCCTATGACCAGATGTTAAACCACGGATACTTGGCGGTGGACTTCTTCTTCGTGCTCTCGGGATTTGTGGTGGGTTATGCCTACAACGACCGATGGGGTAAGATGTCGACAGGAGGATTCTTCAAACGCCGACTCATACGACTCCAACCGATGGTGGTGATGGGGGCTCTGATAGGTGTAATAGCATTCATCATACAGGGCTGCACGACGTGGAGTGGTGAGGTGACACCTCTCTCGATGGTGATGCTCTCGCTGCTGATGGCGATGCTGATGATACCTGCCTGCCCTAACTGTGGGGCTGAGGTGCGTGGCAACGGCGAGATGTTTCCGCTGAACGGACCCGCGTGGTCGCTCCTGTTTGAGTACATAGGTAACATACTCTACGCTTTAGCACTGCGTCGCCTCTCGACAAAAGCCCTCGCCACACTTGTGGTGGTGATGGGTGGTGCAGTATCGACATTTGCTATGGCGGACGGCTCGGGTTTTGGTCACTTGGGAGTAGGATGGACAATGGCGGAGTACAACTTTGTGGGCGGTATGTTGCGTATGGGATTTGCATTCTCAATGGGACTGCTGCTGCAACGTCAGTTTGTGCCACGACGCATAAAAGGTGCTTTCTGGCTCTGCTCGGCACTGCTCGTGGCGGCACTCGTGATGCCCTACGCCGGTGATGAGAGCCTCAAGTGGATAAACGGACTCTACGACACGATATGTGTGGTGGGGTTATTTCCGCTGATAGTGTGGGTAGCAGCATCGGGCTCGACAACAGACCGTGCGTCGACAGGAGTGTGTAACTTCTTAGGCGAGATATCCTATCCGCTATACATCATACACTACCCCTCGATGTATCTCTTCTACTACCACTACGCATCGTGGAGTGCGACACCTCACACATTTGCCCAGGTGTGGTACATAGCATTGGCGGTAGTGGTGGGTAACATCGTCGCAGCGTGGTTGCTGCTACGATTCTACGACAAGCCCGTAAGAGCCTATCTGACACGAAAATTTATCCAAAAGGCTGATTCTGCTCAATAAAGAAGCCGACAACAACGATGAGTGCCGCAAGCAGCAGGGCGACAAAAAAGACCAACGCAGTGCGGGCGGGCGAGAGGCGTATGCCTAAATATTTGAAGTCGGAGAACTGCTTGCGTCGCCATAAGCCCACATTGTCGTGAAGCCACTGAGCGAAAGCCTTAAGGTTGAGCTCGCGGTGGGCGATAAACCAGCTCTCGGCAGCAGACTCCAACTGTGGCACGTCGCACCACGAGAAAGCCTCACACCACACGACCTCGGGCGATGGCTTAGAGGCATCGAGTCCTAAGCAGACGGTGAACTCATTCTTATTACCTCCCTCCCAATAGGCTCGCTGATCGACAGCCGTCTGCAACGACTGACGCGACGCATCGAACAGCAGCACGAAGCAGTGTATCTGGTGGCGAGCACCCTCAAAGGCATTGAAGAGCTGCAGGGCACGCTGTGCCTCGTCGCTCACAGAGTAAGCCTTGCCCCAGAGGGGTGAGGCGAGGACAACATCGCCCTCGAGAAGTGAACGGTGGAGTCGGGGATAGGCGACCAAGCCCAAAGAACGAGCCTCGTCGTCGGGGATGTCGCGAAAGCGGAAGATGGATTGGGAGTTTTTCAAATAGTTGATATACAAGCCGTAATAGGTCGTGGTGCAGGCATCGGCATAAACGTTGTTCCACTCGTAGAGCTGACCGCCACCACCCGCAACGCAGTTCATATGCACAGGGGTAATCCACTGCTCCTCGGTGCCCCAGAGAGAGGCGTAGTGGAGGTAGACATCCTGATTGACATCGACCTCATAGCCCGTATTGAACTCCACCAACCAGCGGTCGGGGTGGTGCACGTATCGCACTTTGGTGCGTGTGCGTGTGTTACCTCGGCTATCGGTATAGCTCTCGGTGTAGACGACACGCTCAACCCACGGCTCGTGGTGCTGGACATTCAGTGCATAGCCACTCAGATACTCCTGCTGACGCGAAGCACGATGGATAGCCAAGTAGAGCAGAAACTCGGCGAGGATAAGCCCCACAAGGTATATCCACCACGCCTGATGTGGGTGGTCGAAATAGAAAACCACACCCACAGCAGCCGCTGCAGGGAGTATGTAGGCAAGCCTGTGCACCTCGTTGGCGTTGAAGGGTTACTACTTGAAGAGCTCAACGTCGTCCTCACGACGGCTGACCATAGTATCCTTAGAGGCGGTAGAGGAGATGACCTCGTACTCTATCTTGCTCTTGTTGGAGATAAACCAGCACGATGGCATCTGCTCCAGAAGAGTCTCTCTCTCGCGGATGATATCCAACATACGCTGCTGCGATGAGGCGAAGTAAGCACGCTGAGCCTCAATAGATTGCATAAGTTTGTCGTAGAGGCGGGTGTCGAACTCGGGATTGGACTCCTGGATGAACTTCATCAGCTCGCCGCCCTCCTGAGAGTATCTGCCAGCGATGAGTTTGGGGTAGATCTCCTCGAAGGTCTTGCGGTACTGGTCGGTAACGCCAGCCTCCTGCTTGAGAGTCTTCCACATAGTGTCGTAGACAGACTCAATCTTACCCTGCTGAGCCTCAGCCTCCTTGCGAAGAGCAATCTCGCGGTTGTTGTAGTGGAAGTACATAACCGCCAGAAGCAACAACACAACGCCTAAAATAATCAATCCTACCAACATATTTTCCTAAATATTAATGTATTGAACAATTTCTGCTGCAAAGTAACACCTTACGTGTGACAACTTATGTCAAAACACCATTTTTTTGCAGTTTTTTCGCTCGCTACTCCCCCTCGGCGATGTCGCGTACCTTGACAAGACCTCGTGCTGCAGCCTCTCGCTCCATAAGGGCGTATGCCTCGGCGTAGGTGTTGGAGATATCGCCATCGAGGATGGCATTCTTAATAACCTCCTTAATCTCGCCGATGGTGTTGCAGGGGGCAATATCGTAGCATCGCATAATGACATCACCCGTGATGGGAGGCTGGAAGTTACGCACACGGTCACGCTCCTCCAGGTCTTTCATCTTGCGGCGAACAAGTTCAAAATTAGCCATATAGCGTTTCACCTTAGCATCGATGCCCGAGGTGATATCTGCCTCGCACAGCGTCATCAGCGACTCCACATCATCGCCCGCCTCGAAGAGCAGACGACGCACAGCCGAGTCGGTGACCATATCCTCCGAGAGGATGATGGGGCGGAGGTGGAGATAGACCATCTTCTGGACAAACTTCATAGGCTCATTCAGAGGTAACTTCATACGGCGGAAGATGTCGCGAACCATCTTAGAGCCAAGGACTTCGTGCTGATGGAAGGTCCAGCCGATGCGAGGGTCGTAAGCCTTGGTAAGCGGTTTGGCGATATCGTGCAGCAGTGCTGCCCAACGTAGCCACAAATCGTCACTGCGACGTGCGACATTGTCCAGCACCTTGAGCGTGTGGCGGAAGTTATCCTTATGGGCGTGGTTGCCTACGCGGTCTACACCGCAGAGGTTGTGCACCTCGGGGAAGATGAGCCTCAGCAAGCCCGAAGCCTCCAGCAGGTCGAAGCCCATAGAGGGGACAGGCGAGAGGAGTATCTTATTGAGTTCCACGATTATACGCTCCTTCGACACTATCTCTATACGTTGCTTGTTACGCTCGATAGCCTCGAAGGTCTCCTCGTCGATATCGAAGCCCAGCTGTGTGGCAAACCTCACAGCACGCATCATACGCAGAGGGTCATCCGAGAAGGTGACATCGGCATCGCAGGGGGTGCGGATGATGCAGTCCTCTAAGTCGAACATACCCTCAAATGGGTCTACCAGCTCGCCATAACGCTCGCCATTGAGCGACCACGCCATAGCATTGATGGTGAAGTCGCGGCGGAGCTGGTCGTCGTGCAGAGTACCCGCCTCGACGAAGGGCTTGCGAGAGTCCTCGGAGTAGGACTCCTTGCGTGCTCCAACAAACTCTACCTCAACACCATAGGCTCGCACCATAGCGGTACCGAAACGCTTGAAGACCGATACCTTGGAGTGCACCTCACGTCCCAAAGCCTCGGCAACCTCGATACCACTGCCCACGACAACGACATCGACATCGGTAGAGGGGCGACGCAGGTAGTAATCACGCACGTAGCCTCCCACCACGTATGCCTCGACACCTAACCTATCGACGATACGCGAGATGTGCTTGAAGAGTGGTTGTGAGAGAGGTGAGGGGATAGTCATATCGTTTTCTAACATCTTTATAATAAACTACTTACCCAAGCACTTACGGTACTCGGCAACACATCGCTCCAAGCCTAAATAGAGGGCATCAGCGATGAGAGCGTGACCGATGGAAACCTCATCACACCAGGGAATACGCTCGACAAAATATGCCAGATTCTCGAGGCTCAGGTCGTGACCTGCGTTGAGTCCCAAGCCCACCTCGCGAGCCTTCTCGGCAGCCACGACATAGGGGGCGATAGCAGCCTCACGGTCAGCCTTATAGCCCGAAGCATAAGCCTCGGTGTAGAGCTCCACACGGTCGGCACCGCAAGCCTTCGCTCCCTCGACCATAGAGGCTACGGGGTCAACGAAGATGGAGGTGCGGATGCCTGCAGCCTTGAAGCGGGCACACACCTCGCAGAGAAACTCGCGATGGGTGATGGTAT
>JAEIGA010006782.1_pt1 | contig 17408 bp, 8 predicted proteins | sample 9270691 | NCBI WGS metagenome assembly JAEIGA01 (sample SAMN17057246, study PRJNA624740) | gut metagenome | biome: biome; isolation source: fecal sample | host: Bos grunniens | place: China: Xizang | collected 2019 | reverse complement strand
CGCCAGCGCGACGGACCTTTGCCGCCACCGTCGTCAGCGCGCCGTCAGCGAGAGTCCCAGCATCAGAGTGGACAGTAAACTGGAAGGTCTGTGTGGTTTGGTCACCGATATTTCTTATGGTCAAAACGCAGGAAAAAGCCGAAAATGGACATTATTTTGACAATAGATTCTTGAATTGTCCTTGCCGCTTTACTATAATGCAGACAATGGTTAGGATCTGGGTCAAACCATATAACGGATCCCATCAAACGCGGTTTCAATGTTACAAGGATGAGAAAGGGAACGATTATGAAAAAGAAGATTGGTGTTGTACCCAAGGCAAAGTTCGGCGATTCATCCGCCAGCAATATGGTCGATTACTATTATCTTGGCAACAACTACATAAAACGTGTTACCGAAGCGGGTTGTATCCCGATCGGTATTGCGGCGTCAGATGGTTGGGTTGCAGAAGAACTGTTAGACCTCTGTGACGGATTTTTGGTGCAGGGCGGTCAGAAATTTTCCCCCTATCACTTCCAGATCATTCACCACGCCGTTACCACCGGAAAGCGATATCTCGGCATCTGCATGGGTCATCAATTGATTTATGCTTATTTCGAATTGCGCAGAAGGGTAGAAGCGCGCGGCTACACCGGAGATCTTGTGAAAGCTATTTGCCGGTATCGTGATGAGCAAGGTCCTGATTTATCAGTTCTGGAGGCCGTTCCAAACCATTACAGCGAGCTGTTGCCCCGCGGTAGTGAAGATGCCACAAAGCATGACGTGAATATCGTTCCCGGCACACTGCTTCATCGCGTATTGGGAAGAGATACCATGCGCATCGCGTCCTACCACCATTTTCACATTCCGTCTGCGCAAAAGCTGCTGAAGATCAACGCTTGGTCCGCCAAAGACGATGGCGTTGTAGAAGGTACGGAGTACGGCGACAATATCCTGGGCGTTCAGGGTCATCCCGAAGTGGATGATCTGTTGCCTGAGCTGTTTCAGTTCCTGGCAGGAGAGGTATAACATAAAGATTTTGCGCAACTGTTTATTCGTCGATGGCAGGAGAGAAACTTTCTTGCAGCTCCGATTGCCCGCCGGGTACGAACTACAGAAAAGACGGAGGAGAACCCAATATGATGTTCAAAGAAGTTACCCTTACCGGAACGCCCTATGAGCGTGGACGGCAATACGGTGCTGCCTGCAAGAAAGAAATCGCGCTGAGCATGCGCACTTATGAATCGTTGTTTGCCCGGCACAGAAACATGACCTGGGAACAGGCCCGGAAGCTCTCTCTGCTGTATCTGCCTGCCATCCGGGAGCTGGACGAGGCTTATGTCCAGGAAATGCAGGGCATTGCCGACGGCGCAGGAGTTACCTTTGAAGATATTCTCGTTATCAACTCCCGCAGCGAGCTGTTATACAGCAATCTTCCTGTTGACACGGAGGCGCCGCAGGAATGCACCGCATTTTCTTTGCTGCCTCCCGCGACGCAGGGTGGCGCGGTGATCGCTGGACAGTCCTGGGACTATGCCCCTGTCCAGCGGGATGCAGTGGTCATCGTTCGCATCCCCGGAGAAGGGGCGCGGCCGACCCTGCTGTTTTTCCCCGAAGCCGGCATGATCGGCGGCAAGGGCTGCAACAATGCGGGCCTCAGCCTGACGCTCAATGCGCTGCGCGCAAAGGAATACGCCATCGGTGTTCCGGTACATATCCGTATGCGCCGAATTTTGGAGTGCGCTACGCTGGACAAAGCGTATGAAGCTGCCGTAAAGGGCGAGATCCCCGGCCCCGCCAATCTGATCATGACCCACAAGGACGGTTTGGCATTGGATGTGGAGTTATCTCCCGTCGGTGCGGAGGTGTTGATGCCTCAGCAGGGCGTTCTGGTGCATTCCAATCATTTCATCGGCCCCCGGTTAAGCACTCTCCACAGACAGGCCAGCGGCAGTTCCTATGTCCGCTTGCAGCGGGCACAGCAGTTGTTCTGCGGAAAGACCGGATTAACGGTGGATGATGCGCAGACTGCCCTGCGGGATCACAAGGGTTATCCCACTTCCATTTGTGACCACTCCTCCGAGCACATGCCCATCGAAATTGCGGACTGCGCCACCAACTTTGGTCTGGTTATGAACCTTACCCACAATGAAGTCTGGCTGGCTCCCGGCAACCCCTGCCAAAATCCCTTTGTAAAGATCCCGCTGTAAAGTGTTTTCCGGAAGCGCTAATGATTCGCAGCTTCGGTGTTTCTTGACGTATCTCTATCCGTAAATCCTGGATTGCCAGAACGGTTAAGGGCATACTTAAACCACGCTTTCGAGGATAATTTTTACAGTTTAAATGCAAATTATCCTATCTATGCTCGTCAGCGAATGGTCAGCGGGAGTCGATTGTAACGTAAGGATGTACGTATACACATCCCAGCGACCATTCGTTACAAAACACAATATATAACAAAATTCGACACATCAATTTTTACACTTTATATGACTTAAAGTTGAAAATCATCTTACAGATTATAAGTTTAAAAACAAATTAAGAAATGGTAAAATAGTTTCAACATAAAGGGTTCTGTTTGTTTGCGGTTTCGGGAAGGCCGCCGTGTTATTATACAGATAGCCTGACAAACAGCGCCCCCAAAATTGAAAGGGAGGCAAATTATGATTACTAATGGCTTCTACTATCTTGCGCTAGTCATCTGTATTCCGGCTGTCTGCGTCATGCTGGAAAAGAAGAGCGGTTGGAAGGTTTGGAAGATCTTCCCTGCGTTTGTATTTGTGTATCTGGTCAACATGCTCCTTTGCACCTTCGGTGTGTGGGATCTCGGTTCTACCTCCGGCGCATATTCCGCAGTCAAGAACAATCTGCTGTATGCGATGATCCCCTTGATGCTGTCCCGCTGCGATGTTCGTAAGCTTGCCAAGCTCGGTCCCAAGCTGGTCATCACCTTCCTGTGTTCGGCTGTTACCATCTGTGCAGGCATCGTCATCTCCTACATGATCTTTGGACGTATGATGGGCGACAACTCCAGCCATGCAGCCGCCGCTCTGATCGGCAGCTGGATCGGTGGTTCTGACAACATGGTCGCTGTTCAGGCTGTTCTGAACGTTCCCGAAGGCGACATGGGCGCTTGTATCATTATCGATAACCTCTATTACTCCGTGTGGATCGCCTTCCTGCTGTGGATCCCCGCGATTGCTGCAAAGTTCAACAAGTTCACCAAGGCTGACACCTCCTACCTGGAGAACATCGATATCGATGCCGACGATCTGCTGACCAAGTCCGGTCCTTGTGACTTCGCCAGCCTGATCTTCCTGCTGGGCTTCGGCCTCGGCTGCTCCGCTCTGACTCAGGCCGTTGGCGGTCTCATGGGCAACAGCTTCCTGGGCTTCCTTGATGGCGGCACCTGGACTGTTATCCTGGGCACTCTGATCGGTGTGGCTGCCGGTATGTCCCCCCTGGCCAAGCTCGGCGGTCGCGACGAGCTGTCCAACATGCTCTGCTACACCGTCGTTTCTCTGATCGCTTCCCGCGCAGGTTTCAACGAGCTGTTTGACGCTCCCATCTGGCTGATCTTCGGTGCTGTGGCTCTGGTCATCCACGTGATCCTCTACACCGGTTTCGCCAAGATTTTCCGCTTTGATATGTATTCCTGCGGTGTTGCTTCCATGGCTTGCGTCGGTGGTACCGGTTCTGCTCCTGTTATCGCTGCAGCTTACAACTCCATGCTGATCCCCGTCGGTATCCTGATGGGCATCTTCGGCGGTCTGTTGGGTAACTTCCTGGCGCTTACCTGCGACAAGATACTGCTGTTCTTCGCATAAGGCAGTTTACCGAAAGTACTTTGGCCACCGCTGCCTTTTGGCAGCGGTGGCCTTTTCCTACCAAACCCCGCCCCCGTTGAAAGGAAGTGGGATGCAACATATTAAAATTAATAGCCCGAATAAATCCGTGCATAGATCTCCAGCAAAAACAGATCCCGGTGGCTGTGCAACGACAAACCGGTCAGCTCTTCGATCTTACTGAGCCGATAGAGCAGCGACTGACGGTGGATGTAGAGCTGGCGCGCCGTAAGAGAAACGTTGTAGTTGCAGTTGAAATAGGTGCACAGAGTGCCGAATAGATCCATGTCGGAATAATCGTTCAGCCGCCCGATCACATCCACCGCCTCTTCGTATAGCGATTTATTGTCGGAAAGAAGGGTGGTAATGTGGGCCTCTTTGGTGTCGTGATAGCTGAAGCAATAGCTGCACTTCTTGGAGCGCTGCGCATAGGAAAGGGCCTGCATCGCGTGCTTATAAAGAGCGGCGAAATCCACGGGCCCCTCGGCGCTTTCGCTGACACCCCAGAAAATCGTTCTGTCAGGAATCTGCTCAAGCAATTTTGATTGCACCGTTTCGACAAAGCGCTCCAGCGCCCCACACATGTCCTTGCGGTGTTCCAGGTAAAGGATGATATCGGTGGAATAAGAGGAATACATCAGCCGTAGGCCCATGTGGTCGGCTGTTTCTTCCAACGTTTTTTCAGCAAAGTCATGTTCGCTGCTGCGGGTGTAGATGTAGCTGTCCTTGTCGCTGTCCTGCTGCAAGCCCAACAGCAAGCAGGTGTAGCCGCAGGATAAGTCCAGGTTCAGCTGGCGGCTCTGATACAACCGCTCTTCGCGGGGAATGGAGCGATCGTTGGCCAAGTTCCAAATGAAGTCGTTTTTCAAACGTGCAATCGTGCGCTCTTCCACGTTTTTTTGCAGAAACCACATGGCCAACGGAAAACCGAGGTAGCGACTGAGGAGCGCTGCTTCGGGCAGCTCGTCTGCCCGCTGCGTGAAGAGCAAAAGGTAGCCAACGGGTATTTCGTTCAGCGTAATTGCAACTTCCTTCGGCGTATCCGTAAAGAAAAAGCCTTCGCTTTCTGCCAACACCTTTTTGCTGAGACTCATGATTTGCACCGCAGCGCCAACGCTCCTTCCGATGGCATCGGCGGCATCTTTGAGCGGCTTTTCGTCGAAATAGAGATTGAAGAGCGATGTTTGCAGCTGCGCAAAAACATGTTCTCTCGTCTCACAGATCATTTTGGTGATGTTCATCTGAAGTTCCAGGAAGCGCTGCTTCCAAGGAATGACAAACAACGGCACCTGTAATGTTTCGGCATGGGCGAGCAGTTGTGCAGACGGCCGGTAATCCTCATGTTGGAAGGCCATTACAACGGCGCTTGCACCGTCCAGATGTATCCGTGTGATAAAATCACAGTATGCTGCTTCCTCTTCCACCGTACCAATGGAGGAACAAAATACCAGTTCATGCTCCTTGATGAAGTTTTCTACCGGCAATTCATAGATGGATTGGGTAGAGGTCAGGGAAACGAGGCGACTCTTAAACTCTAAGGGCGCGAACAGGATTTCCACGCCGGGTAAGACGTTGTTTTCCAAGAGATCCCCGATGGTAATGAACATACGCACCTCCGGCTGCGGGAAACCGCAGCGTGTGTTATTATCTTCTGTAAAGTTTATTGTATATGAATTTGTAATAAAGAACAATGGTTCTTTTGCAAAAATGTAAGAAATCAAGTGATGGATAGAACGCTTCACACCGCTCTAGCGGCAACTCGAACAGCAAAGGAGAAATCGTATGCGTGAACAAATCATGACTGCTGCGCTCGACAAGGCGCTCAGCCGAATTACCAAAGAAGCCGGCCTTGTTGGCGGCGCCGTCAGCGTTGTCAAGGACGGTAAGATCATCTACACCTATGAATACGGCTATGCTGACCGTGAGAACAAGATCCCCTTCTCCCAGGATACCCTCTGTGATGTGGCCTCCACCTCTAAGGCCTGGACAGTCATGTTGGCGGCAAAGGCTATCGACGAGGGGCTGATCGCTGACTGGGATGCCCCCATTAAGAATTACATTCCCGAGTTTGAGATGTATGACAAGTATGCCGGTGAACATCTGTCCGTGCGCGATATGGCCAGTCATCGCACCGGCGTTCCCGGTCACGATATGATGCGTGAGAAGGACTATGAAAACCGGGAGATCCTTATGCGCAAGACTGCACTGCTTGAGCCGAACACCGGTTTCCGCACTCGTTATCAGTATAACAACCACTTCTTCATCCTTCTCGGCTACCTCGTCGAACGTCTGCGCGGCGGTATGAAATGGGAAGATCAGATCAAACAGTTTATTGCCGACCCCCTCGGTGTGGATCAGATCCGCTTCCGCGGCGTCCCCGGCGATATGACTACGGTGTCTCCTGCGCTGCCTTATGGCGGTACGGGTTTCTCCTCCAAACGCTGCAATTATTCCGATAACTACACCTCTGCGCCCTGCGGCGGCGTCCGCATCAGCATGAAGAATATGTCCAAATGGGTCATCGCTATGGCGCGCGGCGGCGTTACCGAGAGTGGCGAACGCCTTTGCTCTGAGCAGCAATATCAGGAAATGATCACGCCTGTCATCTCCGCCCCGGAGGAGGATTGCTTCTGGCTGAAGAACTGCAGTTATGCCCAGGGCTGGATCAACGGCGACTATAAAGGCAACACCGTTGTGGGGCACAGCGGCGGCCATACAGGGTTCAATACCCAGGTTGGCTTCCTGCCTGGTCAGGACTGCGGCTTTGCTATGTGCTTCAACACTGGTTCCACCCCCGCTCACCGTGTCGCCCGCGCCATTGTTTTGGATTACCTCACTTCCGGTAAGGTTGAAGACAGCTACGACGATATGATCGATGCCTGGATCGCCTCCCGTAATGCCATGGCCGCCAAGCGAAGCCTCTACGAAAACGGTGTGCCCACCACTGTCGAGAGCCATGCAGCCCTCATCGGTACCTACGGTCATCCCGCCTACGGCACCTTTGACATCGCCGCGAAGGAAGATGGAAAGTTGGTATTCCATTACGGCATCTGCTCCGGTGAGATCCGTATCGAGCCCAGCGGTACTTTGAGTGCTTACAATGGCTGGCTTGATGGTCTGACGCCCGTAGGCGTGGAGCTTTATCCGGAACCCAACGGTGATCTGCGTGTCTACCACCCCGATAACTACGGCCTCATCCTCACCTTTACGAAGGAAACGTAAAGAAGTGAAAAAAGCGTAAACAGGTCCGGCAAAAGCGGACATATAGACAAACGTACCCCCTACGCAGGAAACAGACCTGCATACCGAGAGAGATCCCGTTGACGTCCTTCTCCATTTTAATGGCAAGGTACAAAGGCAACCTTCCGCTTGCCGTTTCCGGCGCTGCTGCAATTGATTCTGTCCGTGAAAATGATAAGATCCTGATTGCAGAAGGCTGCACGCACCATCGCCAGTGTGAAGATATCGGTACGGTAAAAATACCGAATTGGATCAAAAAACATCTTGGATTCGCACCGCAATTCCATTTTGTATCCGGAACAGAGTTTCCTGAAAGCCTTGACGAGTACAAACTCGTGATCCATTGTGGCGGATGCACCTTGAATGAACGTGAAATGCGATATCGTTTGCGCAGTTGTCAGAGTGCGGGAGTACCGGTTACCAATTATGGCATGCTGATCGCATATCTGAATGGGATTCTGCCGCGTACACTTGAGCCATTCCCCAATATTTCGGATTTATTGAACAGTTGCGACCAAAAGGCGCAATGACAAAAGAGACCTCCTGTTGTAGTGAAAACCACGGCAGGAGGCCTTTTTATGCACAGGCAGGAAAGCAATCGTTTCTTAAAACACCCGTCGGCAGACCTTTGCTGTCGACCCGTCAGCGCGGACAGATCTTTACTGGCACCTTCGTCAGTGCGCCGTCAGCGAGGACGGTGTGCGGAGATAACAAGCTTATTTTGCATTTGTTCGATTGTATAATGAGGATCGCAACTGATTTTTTAGAGGCGGGAATACAGAGGTCTAAGCAAAGTACAAGATTATTAACACATAGTAAGGCCCGGCTGCTAATACATAACCGTTCCGGAATGCAGGATAGGCATCCAGCCTTCATCCAAGAACAATAACCGCGTATCCTCCGCCGGGGAAACCGGGACGGCCAACTGTATATCTTCCGCCCAAATATGCGCACTTACAGAAACCAGTCTTCCTTGTTCATACGATGCCACCAGGACGTTGGTTTCAGTAGGGATCATAAGCGAGGTAATGGTGGCCAGGTTACTGCTTGCATCATAGGTCACGGTGTACTCTGTGGGAGCGCTGGCATTTGCGACAATTGCGCCATTATTGATGTATTCTACCATTTCGACGTAATTGTCGCCATTACCCATGGTTAAGGTTACGTTGAATGCAAAAAGGCCGTTTACGCGATCTTGCCCAGAGATGCCATCTGCTTGAGCCGGGAAAAAATCTATCATCTCCACAAAGCAAGTAACGCCGCTCAGTTCCATATCGCGGATTTGCTGCTCCGCCCATACTTCTACCGTTTCTATGGTATTGGCCGTCTCGTAGCCAACTTTCCAGTCGTGTGTGGTTATTGCCTGCTTCGCATTGTCCAAAACCACTTGGACACTGCTGTCAACCCAGCGGGAATACAGGGTGGTTGTCTCCTCAAAGCGGTCAAAGAGCGAAACCCGTTCACCACCCGTCTCTGCCGTGTACCAGCCGGTAAAGAAATACCCGTCTCGCGTCGGCTTGGGGAGTGCAAATCTGAGGGTTCCATCATCCATGCCCATGCTCACAGAATAGCCGGCGGGTACACAAAGTGTTTGCAGGGCGGTATTATCTGCAGAGAAACTCCATAACCGCGGAATTGGCGAAAGATCCAGCTCCGCGATGCTGGTGTCCGAACAATCGAGCATACACAGACCGTCCAGTCCCGCGAAGTCCAAGGCTGTGATGCCGGTGCCGCTGCAATCCAACGCGTACAGATTGGGGAGGGCTGACAAGTCCAATTCGGTAATGCCCGTATGTGCGCAGTACAACTGCGAGAGGTAAGTAAGCGCAGAAAGATCCAGTTCCGTGATACCGGTATAAGAGCAATCCAACTCCGAAAGGTCGTTAAACGTAGGAAATTCCAGTTCCGTAATACCCGTGTTGCTGCAATACAACCAATCCAAATTGACAAGTGCAGAAAGATCCAGCGCGGCGATACCCGTTCCGGAACAATCCAGATATTCCAGCTCGGTAAGCGCGGAAAGATCCAACTCCGTGATGCCTGTGTTCGCGCAAACCAGGCGAACCAGCTGGGTAGGCGCAGAGAGATCCAAACTTGTGATATTGGTGCCATCGCAGTACAAAGAGACAAGATTTGAGAGGGCGGAGATATCCAGTTCGGTAATGGCTGTGTTCGAACAAACCAAATGTCCTAGTTCGGTAAGGGCAGAGACATCCAGTTCGGTAACAGCGGTGTCATCGCAATGCAGAGATTCCAGATTGGTAAGATCTGCAATATTCAGCTCCGCGACATCGGTAGCACTACAGTCTAAATTTGTCAGATTGGCAAGTGCAGAGACGTCCAACTCCGTGACATAGGTGTTGGAACAATCCAAATCCGTCAGATTGGTAAGGTTAGAAACATTGAGCGCTGTGATCCCGGTATATCCGCAATTTAAAGCCTCCAAGCGGGTAAGTGCTGAGGTGTTCAGCTCGGCAATGTTTGTATGAGAACAATTTAACACAGTAAGATTGACAAGCGCCGAAACGTCCAACTCCGCAACATTGCTGTAATTACAATAAAGTGTTTGCAATTTGGTAAGGGAAGAGACATCCAGTTCTGCAATTTCGGTGTCATAACAAGACAGATAGCTCAGATTGGTAAGGTCGGAAACATCCAGTCGCGTGATGCCGGTTCCATAGCAGGAAAGAGTTTCCAGATGCGTAAGTGCAGAGACATCAAGCGCTGTAATATTCGTGCCAAAACACACCAATTTTGTCAGAGCTGTAAGTGCGGAGACATCAAGCTCTGAAATACTGGTGCAACAACAATCCAATTCTGTCAGATTGGTAAGGCGGGAGACATCAAGCTCTGTGATGCCGGTGTTCGCACAATTCAGATATTCCAGATTGGTAAGATCTGCTACATCCAGCTCCGAGATGCTGTTATAGAAGCAATCCAGATATTCCAAGCTTGTAAGACTGGAGACATCCAACTCCGTAATGTATGTGTCGTAGCACACCAACTCTGTCAGATTGGTAAGGCCGGAAACATTGAGTTCTGCGATGCCTGAATTCGAACAATTCAGATATTCCAGATTGGCAAGATCTGCGGCATCCAACTCCGAGATGCTGGTGTTGACGCAATCCAGATATTCCAAGCTCACAAGGTCAGCCATATCGAGCTGTGTGATATTGGTGCGGCGGCAACACAATCTTTCCAGATTGGACAGATTTGCGAGATCCAATTCCGTGATACTGTTGTTGCAGCAGTCCAGGCTGATCAGATCGGTAAGGTCGGAAACATCCAGCGTTCCGGCCAGGCCCAATCCGGATACATATAGATCCGTGATCCTTTTGGGACTCTCGCTGCTCCACAGAACGCCTGCCCCTTTGGAATGCAATGGCCAGTTGGCGGGATCATCCGTTGTCCAATCCAAACCGTTGGTTTCGATGATTTCATTGATAACCGCCACATCACCGTCGTGGTAACCGTCATCATTCTGGTCATTTTCCTCTGTTGCCCACACGGTTACAGAGCACATGGTGATCATCAGACAAAAGATAAAGAGCATACTGAGCAGTTGACTGTGTCGTTTCATAAGTTCGCACTCCTTCTTACGGCATCTGCGTTACAGAAAGCGCAACCGAAAGGATCCTTTCTTCGTAGAAATATCTCCATGGGATTCGATAATTACATTATATTCCATTCTACACAGAATGCAAGAATCATAAAGAGCCCGAGTTTATATATCCCTACACAAAGACTTCGTACGATGGGAAAATGCCGATTGCCCCCTTATGTTGCTGTTCCGAAGCTTTTTTGCTCTTTACAAAGGGAAATCTTATGTTCGAATGGCAAACTTACCGCTGTTTTATATATTTTTTCGTTCAACTATGATATAATTTTAATAATTATACTTTGTTTTATCCGGATATTTTCGCCTTTTGAAATACAACCATGCGGGAGGAAAACTCATGAAAACATGGAAACGGCTTTTTACCCTCTGGATGATGCTGTGTATGGCGCTGTCACTGATGCAGCCGTTGACTGTATTGGCAGTGGAAGATGCTCTTCCTGTATCTCCAGACCAGACTGAGAGCACCGCGACGTCGGGCATGCCGGAACCTAACCCGGAGTTTACAAAACCTGCGCCCCAGGACTTTGATACACCGGAAGACACCGAACTTCCGGCGGATTTCGCCATCCTGTTGAGTAGCGCAGGCACAGACTCGACTGTTTTTGTTGAACTGGATGTCAGCGGTCTTGAAAGTGCACACCCCTATGCCAACAGCACCACCAAGACCTGGGAAATCTCTGCGACCAACGCCATCTCCATCTCGCTGACTTTCGACAGCCAGACTTTTCTGGAAAGTGGTTATGATTTTTTGTATATTTATGATGAGAACGGCACACAGCATGGCAAGTATTCAAACACGAATCTTGCCGGTCAGACCATCACGGTCGCAGGCAGCAAGGTCACCCTCAAGCTGACTTCCGACAATTCGGTACAGAAATGGGGCTTTAAGGTTACCTCGGCCACCGCTCAGTTTGACGATAACGTGGGCGGCACAACATTGCCCGGCGGCACCTGTGGTGATGATCTGACCTGGGTGCTGTCGGAAGATGGTACGCTGACCATCTCGGGCACCGGCACCATGACCAACTGGACCTCGGTTACATCTGTGCCTTGGTATAACTACTGCAGCAGTATCCAAAAAGTCGTCATCGAAGAGAATGCTGCTTCCATCGGCAATTATGCCTTTGCCAGCTGCTCCAGACTGACTTCTGTCACGCTGCCCGGCACCTTGACTTTCATCGGCAACTATGCATTTAGCGGCTGTTACGGCCTGACCGGTATCACGTTGCCCGACGGCCTGACCTCCATCGGCGCTAGCGCATTCATCAACTGCTACAGCCTGACAGACCTCACGCTGCCCGACAGCCTGACCGACATCGGTGAGTGTGCTTTCCAGAGTTGCTTCGATCTGAAAACAGTTGCGATCGGCAGCGGTCTTACATCCATTGCAGACAACATATTTGCCAGTTGCTACGAGCTGACAGCGTTTACGGTCAAGGATGGCAACCAGAGTTTTTCCGCACGGGACGGTGTATTGTTCAATGCGGACAAAACAACGCTGCTCATCTATCCGGCCGGCAAAGCCGACACCGATTATGTCATCCCCAACGGCGTCACCACCATCGCAAGTGCGGCCTTCTTTGACTGCACGGGTCTGCAGAGTGTGACTATGCCTGCAAGCCTTACTGCCATTGAGGCAGCTGCTTTCTACTATTGCTCCGGTTTGAAAACGATCACCTTCGAGGGCAGTGCGCCTACCATTGCGGATAATGCCTTTGCCGGCGTCAATGCCGCTACTTGCTGCTATCCTGCCAATGGTACCGGCTGGACTTACAACATGCGTCAGAATTACGGCGGTACCCTGACCTGGCAGGCATATTATCTTACTTTCGGAGTTTGTGGTGATGATCTGACCTGGGTGCTGTCGGAAGATGGCACGCTGACCATCTCGGGCACCGGCCCCATGTATGAATGGGAGTCTTCTTCCTACGTTCCCTGGGAGGGCCTGAACAGCAGCATCAAATCGGTCATCATCGAAAACGGTGCCACCTCAATCGGCAATTGTGCTTTCTACGACTGTTACAACCTGCAGAACGTAACTCTTCCGGATAGTGTCACCGTCATCAGCGATTATGCGTTCTCCTTTTGTGGTTGTCTGACAAATATTGTACTACCCCAGAATCTGACTTCCCTCGGCGCTGAAGCATTCTCTTACTGCTCCGATTTGAAGAGTATTATCCTTCCCGATGGTGTAACATCCATCGGTCAGGGTACCTTCAAGAGCTGTACAAATCTGCAGAGTGTGACGCTACCCAAAAATCTGACTTCGATCGGCAGTTATGCTTTTACTTACTGCTCCGGTCTGACAGCCCTCACCATTCCCGAATGCGTTACCGACATCGGAGATCGGGCATTCGCCGGCTGTTCCAGCCTGCAGACTATCCACCTTTCTAAAAATGTTGCAACCATTGGAGAACAGGTATTCGCCCACCACGGTTGGAAGACGAGCATGCTCCAGCACATCACGGTGGATGCCGACAACGCAAATTATGCATCTGTCAACGGCGTATTATTTAATAAGGGCAAAACTCGGCTGATGGCCTATCCGGCAGGAAAAATGGACACCGTATATACAATTCCCGACAGCGTTACCGCAGTTGACAGCTACGCGTTCACCAATTGCACAAACTTGCGCAGCATCACATTGCCGACCGACCTGACTACCATTGGCAAACAGGCGTTTTCGGGCTGCTCGGGTCTGACCTCCATGACCTTCCGTCAGAAAGTTGGTACGCTGGGTGAGTCGGCCTTTTCGGGCTGCTCCAGTTTGAAAACCATTACATTCGAGGGCAGTGCCCCGGTCACAGACAGCTATGTATTCTCGGGCGTCACCGCAACTTGCTATTATCCGGCATCCAACCCCACATGGACCGAAAACAAGCGTACCAGCATGGGCAGTACGCTGACCTGGGTGGGAACCGGCACGGCAGGCTATGAGTCTGCAAAACTGAAAAACGGCTATTATGAGATTTATAATCTCTCCCAGCTCTATTGGTTTGCACAGTATGTCAACGATGGACACCCCTCGGTCAACGGACGCCTAATGGCCAATATCACCGCCAATACCGGTGATGTCATGGCTGCAGGTACCTACAGCGAAAAGACCGACTATCTGCAATGGATCCCCATCGCTATAGGCGCCACTTATACGGGCATCTTCGACGGCAACGGCTATACCATCAGCGGCCTGTATTATTACTGCAAGGACTACACCCAGTCCCAGACCCGCGGCGTCTTCGGCGGTTTGTTCCATGATGTCAGCGGCACGGTCTGTGATCTGACTCTCGACAACTGCTTCTTCTATCATTATAACTACGCCGCCTCCATCTGCCGCAACAACAGCGGCACCATCGAAAACTGCACGGTGACGGCATATGTAAGCACAAAGGGTAACTACTACCAGGGCGGCATCGCCTATCGGAATCTGGAGGACGGCACCATTTCGGACTGCACGTTCTATGGCCGCGGAACGACTGCCTTCAGCGCCTATAACGGCATCTGCTATTCCAACAGCGGAACCATTTCAAACTGCGTCAACTATTCCAACCACATTCGGGCCGGTATTGCCAGTTCCAATTACGGCACCATCCGGGACTGCCATAACTATGGCTTTATTTCGGGTCATGACGCTTCGGTCGGCGGCATCTGCGCATGGAATGGCGGTACGGTTATCGATTGCACCAATGCCGGCGAAATCAATGGTCTTTCCATGAATACCGGCGGTATCTGCGGCAGCAATGCAGGCATGATCCGCCGCTGCGCCAATACGGCAACGGTCTACTCCTCTTCTACCTACACCGGCGGTATCTGCGGCAATAATGACGGCGACAAGGTGCTGGGCGGCGTTATCCAGTCCTGTTACAACACCGGCTCGGTCTCTTCCTCCCGCGTTTATGTCGGTGGTATCTGCGGCGGCAATGAAGGTCTGATCACCGGCTGCTACAATGCCGGTTCCTTCCGCAGTAGCGAGGGAAGTGCCGGCTCGATTTGCGGCTACAATACCGTTACCCAGGTGCGCGACAGCACCGGCAAGATCACACTATATACCAACCCCGGTGCCGTCATCAACTGCATCAGCTATTACAGTTCGACCATCATCGGTCAGAACATGAATGACGCTGTCAACAAAAACAATCTCTTCTACACGTACCTTTATAGTCTGTCCCCGGCCTATCTGTTGAATGGTATGACCTCGACCGGCGATGTCGACTGGTATCAGAATATCGACAACGGTCAGCCCGCCGACACCTATGCCGTGCTCGACGATGCCCATGGCAAGGTCTATCGCACATCGGGCAGTGTGTATACCAACACGCCGCAGGCAGACATCAAATCGGGTTCCTGTGCCTGGAATATGGAATGGGCGCTGGACGAAAACGGCACCCTGACCATCACCGGAAGCGGTTCTATGGACAACTTTGCGCCTACTGATGCCCCCTGGTACCCCTGGCGTGAAGAGATCCGCAGTGTCCGACTGGAGGGGAATATCACCTCGGTAGGCAATTATGCCTTCTATAACTGCACCTCTCTCACGCGTGTGGATCTGGGTGTAAATGTCACACACATCGGCGGCCGCGCCTTTGCCCAGTGCCCCGCGCTGGAAGCGTTCTACTATGGCGTACGCACTTCGGGTGCCTCCATCGGCGAATGCGCCTTCTATGACTGCACCTCGCTGAAAACCTTTGCCTTGCCCACGCCGGTCAATGTGGATGCCTATGCTTTCCATAACTGTGCAGCGATCAAGAGCTTTTATTTCAACTACTATGACAGCTACAGTTCTTCCTATGATCCCGCCATCGCGACAGGCTATAACGCCTTTACCGGCGTATCAGCTACACTTTATTATCCCGTAGGCATGGGTGAGCCCTACATTTCCGAAGATCATGGCGGCACCCTGCAGCTCAGCTGTGTTCCTTATGGCCCCTGCGGTCTCGATACCGAATGGGCATTTGATGCAGCCACCGGCACGCTGACCATCTCTGGCAGCGGTGTTCCGCAGGAATACTCGGCTGGCGACTGTGTGCCCTGGAGAGGCATCAGTACCGACATCACCCATATCGTGGTAGAGGAAGGCATCACCGAGATTTCCAACCATCTCTTTGAGTTTATGCGTCAGGCTGAGAGTATTTCTCTTCCCGATACACTGACCGTACTGCCCTATACCGCCCTCAATAACTGTGAAAACCTCGAACATCTGTTGATCCCGGCCAATGTCACTTCTCTGGCCAATGACTACGGCTTCATTCGCTGCGGCAAGCTGACGGATGTCTATTATGTCGGCACAGCTGAAGAGTGGGCACAGGTTGAGTATTCCAAATATCTCAACAAGAGTAATGATGTCTTTATTCGTTTGCATTGTCTGACCCTGCATGAAGATCCACCCACCTGCACCGAACCGGGTACAGAAGCCTACTATTCCTTTGATGACCGCACCATCTATTCGGCTATGTACAACATAGATAAGGAGATCATCACCCAGTTGGAGACCCTTCCGGCCACCGGTCACCGCAACAAGTATACTGTTAAAGGCACCGCTGCCACATGTACTGCTGCCGGTCTCACCGATGGCGAGTATTGCCCCGATTGCCAGACCTGGCTGACGCCTCAGACCGAGATCCCGGCTGGAAACCATGCCAACAAGTATGCAGGCGAAGCCAAGGAGGCAACCTGTATCGCAGCCGGCAACACCGCAGGCGAATACTGCCCCGACTGCGACATCTGGCTGACCGAGCAGGAAGTGATCCCGGCTACGAACCATGCCAACAAGTATGCAGGCGAAGCCAAGGAGGCAACCTGTACCGCAGCCGGCAACACCGCAGGTGAATACTGCCCCGACTGTGACACCTGGCTGACGCCTCAGACCGAGATCCCGGCTGGAAACCATGCCAACAAGTATGCAGGCGAAGCCAAGGAGGCAACCTGTATCGCAGCCGGCAACACCGCAGGCGAATACTGCCCCGACTGTGACACCTGGCTGACCGAGCAGGAAGAGATTCCCGCAAAGGGTCACAGCAAGAGTTATCAGATCATCGATTTTGAACTGTACTACGCCTGTGACAATTGTTCTGAACGTACGACTGCACGCAGTATCGAGTGGAACGAACAGGGCATCACAGTCCGAATGGAAGCTGAACTTCAGCCAATTCTGCTCTACAGTGCGCTGTATGATATGGACGGCTGCATGATCGAAGTGCGGATCGATGAAGTGACTCAAACGGAAATGAGACTTTCTTTCGCACAAATGGAAAATGCTGCGAATGTCAGAGTCTTCTTCCTGAACGATGATCAAATGCCTGTGCTGATGTTCTTTGAACTGCTGAAAACGGAATCCATGCAGTAACTGTCTGTTCGAAGGCTTAACCTCTCCGTTTCAAAAAGACGGATCGTGAAGTGACCGCATATTTTTAACTCAAATTTGTTCAAGCACCCAAGAGGGCTTGCTGCCTGTGTAAAGCAGGCGGCAAGCCCTTTGGTCTTGCCTTGATGCGTCTGTTATTGTAGTAATCCATGTATTCAATCAGCTTTGCTTTGAAGTGTTCCATGGACTCAAACTACCGCAGATAGTGCAGTTCGCTTTTAAGATGGCCAAAGAAATTCTCCATCACAGCGTTGATCATAACGATAGAACCGCCCAGATTGCCTTGCCTGCTATTACAGTCGATATAAATAACGCTAGCTATAGTTCAGAGAACGGTGTGTTATTTGACAAGAACAAAACTACTCTG
>JAEIGA010006781.1_pt1 | contig 17409 bp, 15 predicted proteins | sample 9270691 | NCBI WGS metagenome assembly JAEIGA01 (sample SAMN17057246, study PRJNA624740) | gut metagenome | biome: biome; isolation source: fecal sample | host: Bos grunniens | place: China: Xizang | collected 2019 | reverse complement strand
CTTGGTGGAATTGGCTGAACGTTTCGTTAAGCAGGGAGGCGAGCACTTGGTGGTCGATGAAATACATAAATACGTCGGGTGGTCGCGAGAACTAAAGCAAATCTATGATACTCACTCCGATCTGCAAGTTATATTCACAGGCTCTTCAATTCTGGATATCTACAAGGGAGTGGCTGACCTTAGCCGTAGGGCGCCGATTTATGAGATGCAGGGATTGTCGTTTAGGGAGTATCTCTATCTTTTTCATCGTATTGAGGTTCCTGTGTATACATTGGAAGATATTTTGGCGCACAAGGCTGAGATACCTGGTGTGGCTCATCCCCTACCCATGTTTAGGGACTATCTGAAGAGGGGGTACTACCCGTTTGGGCGAGATGAGGATTATGAGCGAGAATTGGGGCAAGTAATATATCAGACAATGGTGGGAGATATTCCACAATATGCAATGATGAATGTATCTACTGGCCGTAAACTGCGACAGCTGTTGGTAATCATTTCAAAGAGTGTTCCCTTCAAGCCAGTAATGACCAAATTGGCAGAGATGGTGGGAGTTAGCCGTAATCAACTGGGAGATTATCTGTTATATATGGAGCGTGCAGGGATGATAGTTCAGCTGCGCGATGATACAGGTGGTATACGGGGACTGGGGAAGGTAGAGAAAGTCTATATCGACAATACCAATCTTGCATACGCACTGGGTAATAATGCAACCGATATCGGTAATCTGCGTGAAACATTTTTCTTTAACCAGATGCGTGTGAATAATGATGTGATATCTTCCTCTAAGGCTGATTTTGTCATCGGAGGACGCACTTTTGAGGTTGGCGGTAAAGGAAAGGGACAAAAACAGATAGCAGATAGTGCCGAGGGCTACATTGTAAAGGATGATATTGAGACCGGCTATCTTAATGTTGTTCCCTTGTGGGCTTTTGGACTGAATTATTAATCGCAAGGTAGTTGCAGGTTAATGTGGCGAAGCCACGGTTAAGGGTTATCGTTATCGTCCTCGTTTTCGTTAAACATTATTCGTTAAACCTGACTCGCCTACGCTCATCAAGCTCCGCAGTCAACGTTCAACTCTCACCTTTCCGTTCGTAACATGTCTCAATCAGTAAATAATAAAAGAATAGCAAAGAACACACTTCTTCTGTATGTCCGCATGCTCTTCGGCATGTTGGTGTCACTCTTTACATCAAGGGTGATACTGCAGACATTGGGTGTAGAGGACTATGGCGTGTACAATGTAGTGGGTGGGGTAATAACAATGTTTACCTTCCTAAATAGTGCTATGTCTTCCGCCACATCCCGATACATCACCTTTGAGATAGGCAAGGGCAACATGGAACAGTTAAAGAAGGTGTTTTCTACTGCCTTGCAGATACATGCCATTATTGCTTTGTTGATAGTGATACTTGGCGAAACGGTAGGCCTATGGTTCCTGATGAATGAACTTGTTATCCCAGACTGCAGAATGGATGCCGCCATGTGGGTATATCAGTGCTCTATAGTATCTTGTGTAGTTGGAATAATGTCCGTGCCTTACAATGCCGACATCATTGCACATGAGAAGATGTCCGCCTTTGCTTATATTTCAGTGTTGGAGATTATATTGAAGTTAGCCATCGTTTATCTGCTTGTGGTTTTGCCATTTGACAAACTAAAGGTTTATGCCGTCTTGGTATTGATGGTAGGTCTGCTTATTAGATACATCTACACACGTTATTGCCACAAGCACTTTGAAGAATCACACTATATCCATCGTATAGACAAACCTTTACTTAAGGAGATGTCTTCCTTTGCCGGTTGGAGTTTCTGGGGAAATCTTGCAGCTATCCTCTATACTCAGGGACTGAACATGATGCTAAACATCTTCTTCGGTCCTGTTGTAAATGCCGCCCGTGGTATTGCAACTCAGATACAGGGTGTCGTCCAGCAGTTTGTGTCTAACTTCCAGATGGCTCTGAATCCGCAGATAACCAAGACCTATGCTTCTGGCGAATTGGACAAGATGCACTCCTTGATGTTCCGCAGTGCCCGTTTCTCTTTCATGCTCCTGTTCTTTCTGTCATTACCCATAATGTTAGAGACCAACTATATCCTTACTCTATGGTTAGGCATAGTTCCTGAGAATACCGTCATCTTTGCCCGTATCATCATAGCAATCTCCTTGATATACACTATTGCCAATCCCTGTGTCATTGCCAATCAGGCCACAGGCAAAGTAAAGGTATATCAGGCCGTCGTGGGCGGACTCCTTTTACTGATACTGCCTATTTCCTATATAGTGTTAAAGATGGGAGCGCCAGCATACTCTGTCTTTATCGTCCATTTTTGTGTGGAATCCGTTGCCCAGTTTGCCCGTATGTACATGCTTCGCAATATGATAGACCTGCCACTTTGGTCATACGTCAAGAACATATACTTGCCCATCATGGGCGTAGTTGTATTGTCCGTAGTTCTGCCACTGTTGGTTTACAATAATATGCAGGAAGGTATCATACGCCTTTTGGCTGTAGGTATGACATGCGTGCTATCAGTAGCATTGACATCACTGTTCATAGGAATGACCCGTAATGAGCGCACATTCCTGATAGACAAGTCACTAAAAGTATTAAAGGTTAGGAAATGATAAGGATTACCGACAAGCAAGATTTAATTACATAACATTAAAGATGCAAGTGTGAAACAAAAATCTTATTAAGATATAAGAATTTTAAAGAGTCTAAATATATATGAAGAAATTGATTATTAGAATAATTATTAGAATAAGGCTATTGCAATTACAAATAAAGAGAATTGTTAATACAATTTATGTTATCATATTCTATAATAAGAGATTTATTTTTATTGACGGATGGTTTTTACAGTGGTGTGGGAATACTACCAAACGTAATTTCGGAGATGAATTAAATGTATATTTACTTGAGGCTTTGACAGGAAAAAAAGTAGTTTCTGCAAGTGAAACACTATTTAGAGGTTCCCGCTATTTAGTTATCGGGTCTATTATAGAACACTACTCTTCAGCAGATAGTATTATTTGGGGTAGCGGTGTCATTGATGGTAATAATAATCATCTATCAGCATACCCCAAAAAAGTTTGTGCAGTAAGGGGTAAAATGTCTCGAGACTTTCTTGAAAAATATGGTGTTGATTGTCCCGAGGTTTATGGAGACCCGGCATTGTTACTTCCGTTGGTGTATACCCCTCAGGTTTCGAAGAAGTATAAATATGGTATTATTCCTCATGTTTGTGATATAAATAATCCAATTATACAGAAATTTTTATCTGAAAATCGAAAAGATGTACATTTAATATCATTTGCAAATTATGCTGATTGGCATTCTGTAATAGATGAAATCAATTCTTGTGAAAATATTATATCATCGTCTCTTCATGGTCTGATAATATCTGACGCATATAAAATTCCCAATGTTTGGATAAAGGTTTCTGATTTAATTGTGGGTGGAGAATATAAATATAAGGATTATTTTTCGGGAGTAGAAAGAGAGTATTTCCCACCCTTAATTCTTTCTGAAGAATCAACAACGTTAGATATTGATATATGTCTGGCCAAATACCAAAATATTCGTCCAAATATATCTGACCTTTTGAAATCTTGTCCATTTGAACTATCAAGTAAGTATATTAATCATGCCTAATGTTTTGATATTTTACATATGCTTAGGTCTTTTCCATTTTATGAATTAGCACATATTTAAATCCACGTTACCTAATGTGTTGTGTAACTTGTGTAGTATATATCAATATATTCATGTATTAACAAAGTTATGAATCCCAAGATAAGTGTCATAGTTCCCGTTTATAAGGCAGAAAAGTATCTGCACCGTTGTGTAGACAGTATCCTTGCCCAGACATTCACCGATTTTGAAGTCCTGCTCATAGACGATGGAAGTCCCGACCGATCTGGCGAAATATGCGATGAATATGCAGAGAAGGATTCGCGTGTCCGTGTATTTCATAAAGAGAATGGAGGTGTAAGTTCTGCACGTAATTTTGCCATAGACATGGCGAAAGGACTTTGGGTGACTTTTGTTGATTCTGATGATTGGATATCAATCGAACACCTTTCAAGTTTATTACCACATGATACTTATGATGTTAAATTAATTATCAATGGAGCTAATACCTCAAATGAAAAAGGAGACATCTCTGTATATCAATCCTTTCTCTTTAAACGATATTCTAGCTTAGATGAATTTGATGAAATACTGCTATTTGGAGGTGTTTGCTGTAAATTATATTCTTTACAAGTGATAAAAGAACAAAATCTTCGTTTTAATGAAAGTATATGTAATTGTGAGGACTGTTTGTTCTTTTGGGAGTACATAGAAAAAGTTCCTGAAGTCTTGACAGTACCTACTAAAGGATATTTTTATTACAAGGAAGAAGACCGGGAATCATTAAGTAACTCAAAGGGCATTTATTCCAAGTGGTTAAAAAGTTTCTATTTGTTGTCAGAAGAATATGATTTATTAAGACAAAAAATTAAAATTGCCCAAGAGGTAGATAGCAGCATAAAAGAATTTATTCATTTGCTGATTTTTAATGCTTTTAAGGCTAGTTACTACAATAAGGTATCACGTCGAAAGAGGCATGAATTATACATAATCTTAAAAAATAACCTAAACAAAATTAAAGGAAATGTCAATCTGATTAGTAAAAAGCATACAATAATGCAACGCATGCCTTTCCTCATATTGGATCTGTGTTTAAACACATATATATCATTTCAGAATCATCGTTGAGTTTCATGAGGATATTACTTTGATTTTGGTAGATTAGTAGTTCTGCAAATTCAATTCTAACCTAGAAAATGACTTTTTATTGAGTTTACATAAATATGTTGTTAAGATGTAAACGTCCAATTTTTGCAGATTGCACATGACTTGACATTTCTGTAACATTATTCACAGATATTTGAAATATTATTGGTGCTCATAAATTTCATAGTTTGCTGTTTTAAAATCTTTATAAAATATGTACAGCAGTCGCTCAGCACTTGTGATGCTTTGACAAAGGTCACGACTCAAAGAACGATTTTCTTATTAACAACCTCAAGCGAATAGAGCAGATGGCAGACAGGCCATCTGTCTCGTTCGACCCTTCTGACGGTATGGACACTGTAAGTGAACTGAAGTAATATGTACGTTTCCTGTTTAATCTTCTCCAAGAGAAAGATACACTCAACCGCGAGATAGCAGCAGACCTTAAGGCTCTCAGGCAGAAGGATGCGGATTATCAAAAGTTTTTGGAACAGATAGTCCGCCAAAACGAGGAGATGCACAAACTGGTTTCAGAAATCAACCGCCTGAACCAATTGGTCGTAAAACTCTCTGAGCAGCTTGCACTATATCAGAAGCACAGATTTGCAGGACTATCACAGAAAAACATAAAAGCCAACACCGCCAAGCACGAAGGAGCCACTACAGATTAAAGGTGCACAAAAACATCTTTAAAAGGTGGTATGCGAAAATTGGACGTTCACCATTCAAATTATTAATAGTTTTAAAAGACAATATACTTAAATAATGTATCAACGCGTTAAAAATATAATTTTGCTGACTCTTATCATATCTACCATATGCGTTAATTTACGTTTAGTAGGTATGAGAATAATGTACTTGCCAGATGAATTGTCTCATGGTTATCCACGATTAGTGGAGTTGTGTGCGATTATTTTTATAATTATGGGGCTTTTTAAAAAAGATTCTTATAATTTTAAATGGAATGTAATATTATATACAATATTATTTTCATTGATAGTCGCATTTAAACCTTATTTTTTTCCATATCTGAGAACTTCTGTTATTATTCCAGGGTTACTATTAGCTTCTACAATGACCTATACAATGAAACCCAAAAATGTGGATATGGTTCTACTGGTATTATATATAGTGATCACAATTGGTTCTTTTTTTGTCCTTTTAAGTACTAAAGTAGATTTAGGTGTTAAAATCTATTGGGCAGACTCAACAACTCAACGATATGTGGGATTTGGTCAATCGTTGCCATACCAGGCATGCTACAGTTTATATGCAATTCCATTATTTGTTTATTTTATTAAAAATAGATATTTTGAATATCAAGCATATATCAATATTTTAATGTTAATGATTAATGTTGTTGCAATAATTATGACAGGAGCTCGTACTTCATATATAATTTTAATAATAATGGGACTATACTATTTGAAAAATATTAAGGGCAAGTATATGAAGAAATATTTCTGGCCTCTATTGCTAATCTCCTTATGGTTTATATATGAGCATCATGATATGATTACAAATATGTGGATTGCGAGAAATGATGAAAATATTGCAACTGGAACAGGACGATTTGAGGTGTGGTATTATGCAATATTAATTAATTTGTCAAATCCTCTCTTTGGTATTGATAATTACTGGGAGTCTGTGCGTGAATATTCTAAAAATGTACCGCATGTTCAGAATGGTTATCTTGAGTTAATGTTTATGGGGGGAATTCCTCTTTTTGGTTATGTTGTTTATATAATAAGAAAGATGTATAATGAAATTAGCAAAGATACATCATATAGTTCCATTATTAATGGAATTATGATAATTTTTCTTATATTCATGATGTCTGAGATAATTCAATATTCTAGTCAGGCTTTTTATCCTTTTATAATAATTTTTGGTTTATTATTTGCAAATTCGAATAATACTAAGGTTCATTTAAAATAATATTAGAATGAAACATATAATTGTAACTGGAGGATTAGGTAACCAAATGTTTATATTTGCTTTTTATTATGCCTTTTTAAAAAGTGGAGAAAAAGTAAGATTAGACACCTCTTTATACAATGTTATAAGGATGCATAATGGTTACGAACTTCCTTTTGTATTTGGAATAAGTAAAGATAATATTCACAAAGGAAAATTTCATACATTTATTTTACGTTTAATCCTGAAAAGTAAGTTTTACCTTCAGATAGATCAAAATAAATTTATTAGTGACGTATTTAAAACATCTAAAAAATATTATTGGGGATATTGGCAAACAGATAAGTACTTTAATGATTATCGGAATGAAATTGTAAACATTTTTTCGTTTAAACATATTTCTCAGTATAATATGTCAATTGCAGAAACGATGAAGAAGATAGAATCTGTTAGCTTGCATATACGTAGAGGTGATTATTTACTCCATGACCAATATGCAAACATATGTACAGAGGTTTATTATAATAGCGCAATTAAACTAATTAAAGAAAAAATTGAAAATCCTATTTTTTATATTTTTTCAAACGATATTCAATGGAGTAAAGCATTTGCAAATAGGCATAATATAAATTATATAATTATAGCTCATAATAGTGGCAAAGATAGTTATCAAGATATGTTTCTTATGTCCCAATGCAAACATAATATATTAGCAAACAGTTCTTTTAGTTGGTGGGGGGCATACCTTAACCAGTATTCAAATGCAATAAAGATTGCCCCTAAAAAGTGGGATAATACAGATAGTCAAGAATATAATAAATTACGTGTACCATCTTCCTATATAAGAATATAATTATGACAAATCCAATATATCTTTCAGTTGTCCTGTCAACGTATAACGATGAAAATTATATAGCGGAGTCCATAAATAGTATACTAAATCAATCGTATCCATACTTTGAATTTATCATAGTAAACGATGGATCTACAGATGATACACTTAAGGTAATTAAATCATTTAAAGATCCTCGAATTATACTTATAGATAAACCAAACTCAGGTCTTATAAACTCCTTAAATATTGGTGTGAAAGCAGCCAAATATGATTGGATAGCAAGAATGGATGGAGATGATATAGCTGAACCAAATAGATTTGAGGAAGAAGTTAAATATATCAAAACAGGTGTCGCTGTAGTATCATCACAATGCAATATCATTGACTCAAAGGGGAGTATCATTGGTAAAACCAAATTTATGACTTCTACAATCGGGAAGTATTTTTCATTTAAATATTCAATTGTCCTTATAGCACATCCGACTGTTATATTTAACAAACATTTATTTAATCAAGTTGGAGGATATGACAAAAATATGTATGTTGCAGAAGATTATGATCTTTGGACAAAGATGTTAGCATTTGGAAAATTGGAAGTGTGTAACAAACGATTGTTGAATTTAAGAAAACATAATAATAATATTTCTGCAAAAGGACAATATTTTCAACAATTAAATTCTACCATAGGTGTGGTTAAGAGAATTCATAAATTAAATAGAAGTCTTACTGAGTTAGAGTATACTGAAATAAAGGAGTTAGTTCTTAAATCGAATTTTTATAACACAAGGAGTTTAATATCGGGTCCAGTTGGCTATGTTTTACACCAAATATATTTATACTATGCATGTAGGAGAAATAAGGCAATAAAAGAATATGTAAGGAATATAAGTATATGAAAATACTCCAAACTATACAAGGTCTATCAGCCTCATCGGGTGGACCAAGTACTTGCACAAGGGACTTGATGGAAGGGCTATGGAAATTAACCTCAGGTGCAGAATTGGTAACGGTCAAATCCGAGGACAATTTAGGCGCTGGGCGACCTTGGTTGATAGAACTGCCTAATGACTATAGAACTCCTCTTGCAATAAGTCAGAACCTGAAATGTTTTCTGAACGAGAGCGACTATGACATATATCATGCTAATGCTTTGTGGATGTATCAGTGCCATATCACTGCCAAGGTGGCAAGGCAGAAAGGCAGGCCTTACATTATCTCTCCGCATGGGATGCTCTATCCGACAGCATTGAAGATAAAGCGTTGGAAAAAGTGGCCGATGCTGAAACTGTGGTTCAACAAGGATATTCACTCTGCTTCTTGTTTGCATGCCACATGTCGGGAGGAGATGGAGCATTGCCGTACGTTTGGTTATAAAGGTCCTATTGCTGTAATGCCCAATCCTGTTGTGTTTCCTGAAGGTGTAGAACTCTGCAAAGAGAAACCCGCACAGAAGTCGATAGGCTTCTTAGGACGACTTCATCCCATAAAGAAAGTGGAGAACCTGCTTCGTGGTGCTGCTATTGCCATAAGCAAAGGTCGCCATCCATTTACTATAGAGATCATGGGAAAAGGCAGTGAGGAATATGAACAGTTCCTACGGAATGAAGTGGAGCGTTTGTCCTTAAAGGAGGTGGTACACTTCGTCGGGTTTGTAAACGGCAAGGAGAAGTACGACCGCCTTGGCAAACTGCATGCCTTGATGGTTCCAAGTGAGCAGGAGAACTTTGGCATGATAGTACCCGAGGCCTTGATATGCGGTACGCCTGTGTATGCAAGCCTTGGAACACCATGGCAGGAACTTAACGATGAAGCATGCGGATGGTGGCGAGACAACGCTCCTGAAACTATTTCAGGGATAATAACAGAGATAGTATCTCTATCCAATGAGGAGATAATACAGATGGGCACCAGAGGTCGTGCGTTGATAGAACGCAAGTACGAACAACTACACGTTGCCTCTATGATGAAACAGCTTTACGAATGGCTCCTAAATGGTGGAGAAAAACCTGAGTTTGTGTATGACTTAAAAATTGATTAAGAGAATTAAGGGAATTATTTAAAGTATAATTGTATGATAACATATTATAATAGGACATTAAAAGAAAAGGATATTCCAAAGGGTTACAACGACCCTTATGGTATTTTTGAAAACGCTAATTATGAGAGAGAAGTATTACTAGAAAATCCGTATAAAAAAAGTGATAGTGATATTTTTCAAGTTTTGGCAGTTAAAGATTCTAATTTTGTTGGAACAGAAATACATTTTCCAATTGAATTATGTATAGATGGAAAAATATACACAACATTAAGCGGTCATGGTTTAAGTGTAGAAAAAGAATGTACGGGCGCAGGTGTAGGTGGTAAATTAACTGATGGCAGGTTAGACTTTTCTCCAACAAAAAGTTTAATATTAGGAGGAGCGTCACAAATGCATCTTTCAATTTTAAGGAAATTGAATGCAATAATTTTTGAGATGCCAAGAATGATATATCTTAGAAATGCATATAGTATACTTGAAAATAAATTCGGAATAATAATTACAAAATTTCTAACACCTATAGTAAATTTTTTGCTGAAATTTTATTTTAGAAAAATCAATAAGGATATATATAAATTAAAAGCTAAGTTTAATCTTGAAGAACAATGTGAAGCAACTGAAGAAATTATAGGTATAATTACAAACGATAACCACCGCTTTTCAGAACGTCACAATAACACATGGTTCAACTGGGTATTAAATAATACACTGTTAAAGGATGAACAACCCATAAAAACTCTATATAACATAAAGTATAATAATACTACTGTCGGTTTTTTCATTACGGAAACAAGATTTTACAAAGAAGCTTCGCATAGAGGATTTAAAAATGTCAGATTAGGGTCAATCATTGAGTGGGGTACATGTAATCAAGATTGTATATCTGATAGTGAAATTTGTGCTTTAGCAATATCTACATTTGATAAAAATGTTGACGCAATAGAAATTTGTTGTATTGATGATTCAATGCAAAAATACTTTTCTAAACGTAATCTTAAACACGTTGGCGATGGTAATGTTTGCATAAGATTTAGAGAAGATTCACCACTATCGCAAATTAAGGAAATCCGAGAGAAAAAACATTGGAGATTACGTCCTGCTATGGGCGATCATTCTTTATCTTAAAAAACATGAAAGTAATATTACATGCTGATGATTTTGGATACGATAAAGACACACTCAAAGCTACGATTGATTGCTTTGACAAAGGTGCCTTAACAAGTTGTACTATTATGGTCAACTGTGAAGCTTCAGAGGAGGCTTTAGAGTTTGCCCGCCAACATCCAGAATTTAGTTTCGGTGTTCATTTGACATATGTTGATGAATTAAAACCTGTTGCTTCCATCAAGGATATTCCTTCCTTGGTTGGGGCAGAAGGAAAGTTTCTTCCATCAAATCAGGTTCGGAAATTAGCTATGGCTTTACGCATACCCAAAAAGCAGATTGCAATAGAGTCGCAAGCTCAAATTGATAAAATGGAGAAAGCTGGCATTAAGGTTAGCCATTTGGATAGTCACGGACATCTTCATAAATTTTTATCATTTCTCTATGCATTAAAGTATTTAAAAGTAGGTGGAAAAAAGGTTAAACGAGTACGTTCAACTCAAAATATTTTTCTAAACAATCCTTCAAAAACATCGCCTATATATTGGTTAAATAAATATTTCAGATGGTATTTGAAACGTAACTTTAAATCCCCACAATATTTCTATATGAGTGCTAATAGTATGGATACAAGATGGTCAGATGCTATTATTGCACAGATGGATAAATTACCCCAAGATGCAATTATAGAAATTGGTGTTCATCCTGGTTATAAAGAAGAATGGCGTCGGCACGAATATGATGATATTATTGAGTTTGCGAATAAATTGCGTGCAAGTGGAAAACATGAAATTATAAATTGGAATCAAATATGACAAAAGCAAATGAAGGAATAAACTATATGGCCGATTTTCCACAACCATATACAAAGAAAGAAAAGGCAAGACGCGCTCTATGGAATATAACCCATACATTATTGGTGCGTCCATGTCCAAGAGGAAAATTCTTTAGTGTATGGAGACGTTTTATCTATCGTTTATTCGGTGCTAAAATTGCTGATACGGCAAGCGTTCATGCTAGCGCAAAGGTTTTTATGCCTTGGAATCTTGAAATGGCTCCTTATTCTGTAATAGGAGATAATGCCGAGATATATAATCCTACGCTTGTGAAACTTGGTAGGAATTGTGTTGTATCACAACATGCTTATCTGTGTGCCACTAGTCATAATATTTATAGCACTAAACACGAACAGGTAGATAAACCTATAATATTGGAAGATCGTAGTTGGGTCGCTACTGATGCTTTCGTGGGGATGGGTGTTACCATAGGTGAAGGTGCTGTTGTTGGTGCTCGTGCTTGTGTCTTCAAGGATGTTGCCCCCTGGACCGTAGTGGGTGGTAATCCGGCAAAGTATATCAAGGACAGAAAGATTAACGTTGAGGGGTGAACGATTATAGTACATAGAGGACACGGTAAACGGACCAATATAATATTGAACGTTGATAAATAATAATCAACACGAACTTAGACAAGACTTTAAACAAGATTCCTTATTAGAGATTTAAGGTGCATAGCACCAGGACATTGTCCTTGATTAGTTTACTTTGGAAGAATCCAAACACGTTTGAGTTATTCAAAGGAAAACCAATCCCCAAATCTCTAATCATTCTGTGTGAATCAGTGTAATCACGTTGATACTATAATCACCTTCACCCCGCATGGCTGACTTTGCCACACATTGAGGATAAATATTTGTGCTCATTCGTGCAATTTGTGGGAGATAAGGCATTGCACTCTAAAGACCAGTCTTGCATATTTGCCATAAAAATGTTAAATTTGCACTTTGAATAGGTCTAATAGAATTGATTATGAAGTACCCCATAGGCATACAGACGTTTGAGAAACTCCGTAAAGAGGGTTTTGTCTATGTCGACAAGACTGCTCTTGTGCACAAAATGGTGCATGAGGGGAATTACTATTTCTTGAGCCGTCCTCGTCGCTTTGGCAAGAGCCTGCTCATCTCCACTCTGCAGACCTATTTCGAGGGCAAGCGTGAACTGTTCCAAGGGCTCGCCATGGAGCAGCTGGAACAGGAGTGGCGTGTGCATCCAGTACTTCGTTTGGACTTGAACACCGAGAAGTACGACTCCATGGACAGTGTAGACAAGAAACTGGATCGTGAGTTCAAGGTGTGGGAGGCGCTCTATGGCGCTGACCCGGCAGAAACCACCCTGCCCATGCGTTTCGAGGGTATAATACAGCGTGCTTGCGAGAAGACTGGCGAGCGTGTGGTGGTCCTTGTTGACGAGTACGACAAGCCGCTGCTCCAGGCCATAGGCAACAAGGAGTTGCAGGACGAATACCGTGCCACCTTGAAGTCAGTATATGGCGCATTGAAGAGCATGGATGGCTGCATAAAGTTTGCCCTGCTCACTGGTGTCACCAAGTTCAGCAAGGTGAGCGTGTTCAGCGACCTGAACAACCTGCGCAACCTGTCAATGCTTGAGCAATACACTGAAATATGCGGTATTTCGGAAAAGGAACTTCATATGTATTTCAAGGAAGAAGTCCAGAAGATGGCAGATATGGAGAGTGTCGGCTATGAAGAAATGTCCGAGCGCTTGCGTGCGAATTACGACGGCTATCATTTCGCTCCGGGAACAGGTGGCATGTACAACCCATTTAGTCTGCTGAATGTATTGGCTAACAAACGTTTTGGCAGTTTCTGGTTTGAAACAGGTACGCCAACCTACCTTGTGGAACTTCTCAAGAAGAATGAATATAATCTGGATGAGATAGATGGCTGTGTGGTTGACAAAGATACCCTTTCAGGCGTAGACTCAACCGACACCGACCCAATCCCTGTGATATTCCAGAGCGGATACCTGACCATAAAGGGATATGACAAGGAGTTCGGCCTGTACACTCTTGGATACCCCAATAAGGAAGTCGAGGAGGGATTTAAGCATTTAACGAGATATGTTAATGCTCGTTGAAAGTTTAACGTTGAAGGTTTAACGAGATATTCAAATCATATAATGGAGGAATTTACTTATCGAAAGTTGCGAGTGTATCAGCAAAGCAAGAAACTTGTACTTGTGATTTATGATTTACTAAAGTTTTTTCCAAAAGAAGAAAATTATGCACTTTGTGACCAATTAAGACGTGCGGTTATCTCTATTCCCTCTAATATAGCAGAAGGTATTAGTAGAACTTCTCGTAAAGAACAAATCCATTTTCTTGAAATATCTTTTGGTTCTTTGAATGAAGTAATGTGCCAAATAGAGATTGCTAATGAATTGGGAATAATTAGTCAAGAGAATTTGTCATTAGTTGAGGATTACTATAAATTAATTGCCCAAATGCTTTCTGGTTTAAGGCGTTCAATAATAGAGGGACATGCTTGATTTTAATCGTTCAACATTCATCGTTCAACATTCAACGTTTTAATCAAGATTGGGGCTAATGTAAGTAAGGATACCCGCAATATCGACCGCTGGCTGGTGGAATATTAGTGAGTGGTAGGCATGGAGCGTTGGGCGAAGGAGCAGACTCATCTTTCCATTTGCCGTATGTGCTCAGCAGGTTTAATGATAAGTTATGAAATTAGACATTACAGTTATCATACTGACTTATAACGAGGAACTGCATATCCGCAGATGCTTGGAAAACGTGTGCCCGATAGCGAAGAAAGTGTATGTCATAGATTCTCCCTCTACTGATAACACCGTAGCGATATGCGGTGAATTTCCTGAAGTAGAGGTTGTGGTTCATAAGTATCCGGGAAATCAGGCAGAGCAGTTCAACTGGGCATTGGATAATGTCAGGGTAGATACAGAGTGGGTTCTAAGACTGGATGCTGATGAATATTTGTTGCCAGAATTAGTGGATGAATTGAAGAAAAAACTGCCAGCTATGGAAGAGGGCGTTTCTGCTCTCTCTCTCTCTCTCGCGCGTGGTTTTATGGGTAAGGTGTTGCGTCACGGTATAGTTGACAACATAAAGATAGTACGTATATTCCGAACTGGCAAGGCAAGGTACGAGAAACGTATCATGGACGAGCACCTTTCTATCTTGGATGGTAAAACATTAGAGATGGAGCACCAGTTTATAGATGATAGCCGCATACCAATAGGACAGTTTATAAGGAAACATGAAAACTATGCCAGTCGTGAGGCAATACTACTTTTGGATGCGGAATATAAACTGACGCCTACTGCATCCATACCTCAAGAACATGGTAAGGAGGTGGAGAAGAAACGTGCTCAGAAGGCAAAGTATGCAAAAATGCCTCTCTTTTGGCGTGCCTTTGCTTATTTTGTGTACAGGTACATTATCAAACTTGGTTTCCTCGACGGCAAGGAGGGTTTTTTGTGGGATTTCCTTCAAGGATGGTGGTACAGGACTCTGGTCGATGCAAAAATTTTCGAATGCAAAAAGGCTTGCGGCAACGACCCGGATGCAATGAGGGCATATATAGCCAAGTATTGGGGAATAAGTTTGTGAAGCATGGCAAAACGCAAAGCGGGGTGTTAAATGAACATAATACATAAAAGTACGTTGTCTGTGCTGATGGCTTCGTCTGGAGTCTTTGAATGTAAGACATTTGTCACATTAGAGCAGATGAAGCAGGTATATGCTTTTGCCAAACGCCATGCTGTCTCTGGTTTGGTGGCAAATGCCGTGCAGTGCGGGATGGTCAAAATTGATAATGATGACTGTACGGAGGATAAGACGGACTTACTGATGCTCATGATGGGAGACAGGAGAAAACTGGAACAGTTTGGGAAGGAGGCTGAAGATGCTTTGGAACAGTTGGTGCTACTTTTTCAGGCAGAGAATGTAGATTTTGTGATATTTAAGGGATTGGCCGTAGCAGCAAACTATGTCAACCCAGAGGCCAGGAATGTAGGGGATGTCGACTTTTTCGTACCCAAGTGGGATTATGAGAGGGCACAGCTCCTGATAGAACGAAGGTTGGATGTGCAGATTGAGAGATGCAAAGTGGACAAGCATGATTCCTTTTGTTATAAGAGAATACGCTTTGAGATGCATTACCAGATGGAGACTTTCGGTTGCCCTTCGCACCAGAGGTATTTCGACAGACTGGCAGTTGAATGTATCAGAAACGGCAGATTGCAATATTTTGAACTGAGGTCGGGTGTGAAGGTGCCGTATTTAGACAAGGACCTTGATTTGATGCTGGTATTTAAACATATGTTCAACCACTTGATTGGTCAGGGCGTGGGTCTAAGGCAACTGACAGATGTGGTGGTGCTGTTGAAAACTTATTCTTCACATATTGACATAGAGTGCTTGAGAAAACATCTCAAGAAAATCGGTTACCTGAAGGCCTTTGACGCTATGGTGGCCTTGGCCGGCAGGTATTATATAGTGAAATGGGAGGAATATAAACGATATTTGACAGCCACAGATTTTAATATGGGTGATGTCATGATGGCAGATGTGTTGAAAAACGGAAACTTTGGTCGTAGCAAGTACAGGAACAGCAGTGGATGGCAGAAGCGGATGGAAACTATGCTTTTCTTCTTCTCCAATTGCCGTAAGTTCTTCCGCCTGGCTCCATGGGACATTGCTTGCCTGATACCGCGCAGGATATGTATATCCCTAAGAGCGCACTGAGGGCGACCGTATTTGGCGGCCTGCGTTTGCTTAACGCCCGCAGGCTTTTGCTCAAGAACCCAATGGAGTTATTGCATAGTTCTTCTATAAGGAAAAGATACAAATAGGAATAGCATGAAAATTTCAGTTATCACAGTAGCGTTCAATGCCGAGAGTACAATCCAGAGGACATTGGAGAGTCTGTTAAGTCAGAGTTATACTGATTACGAACTTATTGTCAAGGATGGTCTCAGTACGGATAATACTGTGAATATATGTCGGCGCTACGAAGCTGCATTTGGCGGAAGGATGAAACTGATTTCGTCAAGAGACAACGGTCCTTATGACGCCATGAATCGTGGCATAGATGAAGCTACAGGCAGTATAGTAGGTATACTGAATGCCGACGATTTCCTGGCATCAGACGATGTGCTTCAGGCCATAGCCCAAAGATTTAAGGAAAGAGAGGATATAGATGCTGTATATGCTGACGTATGTTATGTGGAGAGGTTTGACCTCTCAAAGCGCATACGCCATTATTCCTCGCGCCTGTTCAGTCCCGGATGGATGCGTTTGGGATTCATGCCGGCGCATCCTTCGTTCTATTGCAGGAAAAGTGTATATGACAGGTTTGTGTTGGATGTTCCAGGGGGGGGCTACTACAACACTAACTATAAGATTGCGGCAGACTTTGACTTCCTTTTGCGGGCAATTTATTGTGGCAAGATCAGAACATCGTACATAAGAAAGGATTTTGTGATAATGAGAGCCGGAGGCATCAGCAATAAAAATCTTCGCTGCCATACGGTCATAAACCGCGAGCATCTGAAATCGCTAAAGGAGAACGGAGTATTCTCAAATATATTCTTCATAAGTCTTCGCTATATATACAAGATAGCTGAACTGGCGATGGGCAGGCTAAGGAGATAGAGCCTGTTGGTCGGCTGATGGCATAATGCAAGCAGCGGAGTTTCCTACTCATTGGTGGAAACTCCGCTGCCTATATATATATAAATAAGGTGTAGTGCGTAAGCATCCGATAAAATACATATTGTAGCAGTTGTAGTAGTGTTGTACCTTTGCCCTGCAAAATTGCAACAAAACTAAAACTGCTATTTTTATGACTAAAGACGAGTTTACATCACTACAACTCCAGTACCAGCAGAGTG
>JAEIGA010006780.1_pt1 | contig 17409 bp, 9 predicted proteins | sample 9270691 | NCBI WGS metagenome assembly JAEIGA01 (sample SAMN17057246, study PRJNA624740) | gut metagenome | biome: biome; isolation source: fecal sample | host: Bos grunniens | place: China: Xizang | collected 2019 | reverse complement strand
CATGAACTTTTAGAAACCGAGTGAAAGTGATAGAGTATATGAACGTGAACGTGGAGTCTTGGTGTTGTCATATGCCACACCGTCACCACTGCTTGCCACCTCAGGCTCAAGACCTGAATACTTTGTCCAGAAGCATAGGTTGTCGGCAGAGAGGAACACGTTGAGGTTCTTGAGACCCACCTTCTTCAGCCACTCAGGCTCGAAAGAGTATGAGAGCTGTACGTAAGAGAGACGGATGTATGATGCATCCTCTACATAACGGTCGCTACCAAGATAGTTGTACGCATTACCGCTACCGTAGACAGCACGTGGAATCTCGGTGATATCACCCTCCTTGCGCCAGCGCCAGTTAACAGCACGGCTCTGGTTGTCGAAACCTGACATGTTCTCAAACGACATGCGTGAACTGTTTACTACGTCAACGTCCCAACGATATGTAAAGCTGCTTCTCAAAGTCCATTTCTTGTAGCGCAGTGTAAAGCCGAAACCACCCTGTGCCTTTGGATTGGAGTTACCTAGATAAACGATATCAAGCTGGTTGATTGTACCGTCATGGTTGATATCCTCATAGATGGCATCACCACCACGGAACTCATACTTGTTTGTCAACTCTTCGTTGTCATAGAAGAGAACCATCTTCTTAGGTGTACCATCGGCATTGTAAACAATGTTTCCGGCAGCGTCGCGCACTACAGGACAGGTTCCGTTGCGGCCTGCAGCCTCCTCGGCAAGAGCCTTCTCCCAGTTCTTGTAGCTGTAACGGTATACACCCTTATAGCGGAAACCATAGATGGCACCACTTGGGTTACCGATCTGCACACGGCCAAGATATTTAGAGTTCTGAGGTGTTTCATAGTCGGGGTTCTTCTCCTCAAGGTAAGCCTCTTCAAGATCAAGAATCTCGTTGTAGTTCTTACCTACGTTAAAGTAAAGTGAAAGATTGAGGTCCTTGGCAAGCTTGATGTTGTTAGCATTGATGTTAAGTTCCCAACCTCGGTTACGTACAGAACCAGAGTTCTTGTAAGCAAGACTGCTGAAACCGGTTGTCGAAGGTATACGATAGGTTGAGACGAGCTGGTCATCGGTTATACCGTCATAGTAGTTGAAGGCACCGGTGAGCTTACCGTTGAAGAAACCGAAGTCAGAACCGATGTTCCACTCACTCTTGCGCGAGCAACGGAGGTCATTCAGACGTATGCCCTTCATCTTGAAGGCTGCCATGCCCAAATAGCTGAGTCCCATGCTTTCATAGCTTGTATATGTCATGTTGTCACCGGGAGCATGACCGTCCATACCCCAACCCGGACGCAAAGAGAGCATGCTCACTACAGGACGTGCCCACTCCATCCAATCCTCGTCGATGATGTTCCAACGAGCCGAAACTGATGGATATGCGACCCATTTTCTATCATCACCCATAGATGTGAGACCCTCACCACGTACAGCAAGACGCAAAGAGTACTTTGATTTGTAAGAGTAGTGAGCATCCCAAACGAAACTGATGTTACGGCTCTCCCACTTGCCGGTAGAAGCAGAACCCAACTTTGAACCTACTGTAGAACTGCTGATATTACCGGTAGGAAGACCTACTGCACTTGAATTCTGTGAGTTACCGCTACCTGTTCTGAGTTCGAACTGTCCGTTCATTGTAAGGAAGTGGTCCTTGCTGCCCAGATATGGAGTGAAGATAAACTGGTGACGTGTTGTAAAGTTAAGGCTCTTGCTGTCCTGCAGCTGAGACTTGTTCTTTGAATCCTCGTACCATTCATCCATAAGAAGCGACGCAGGAGTATACAAAGTAGCCGAAGATGTTGAAGCATTGAGGTTGACCATACCACGATACTTCAACTGTGTCTCGTCATCCTCAAGACCAAGCAGATTGTACTCGAAGGTAATCTGTGGGCTGATGCTGTAGTTCTCAGTGTGATACTGGTCAAGAGTACCGTATGCCACAGTGTTCTTCTTGCTGTATACCGCCTGCTGGAAAGAGTTCTTTTCGGGATAGTCAAGCATTGCATAATACTCATCGGTATTATTACCCTGTTCGTCCTGCTTGTATATACTCATATTAGGCATCATCAACAATGAGTTATAAAGAAGGTCTACAGTATTTCTTCTCTGTGTTGTATAAGTAAAAGAGAAGTCGGCAATTACCTTGATGCGTTCTGATACATAGTAGTCAAGAGCCAAACGGGTTGTGAAACGCTGGAGATACTGGCCGATAACCTGACCGGTCTCATTGCTGTAACCGCCGGCGATACGGAATGTAGCCTTCTCACCACCACCCGAAAGGTTGAGGTTATACTCATTTCTATAACCATGCTTTGAAACAGCGTCAACCCAATCGGTATTGTTGTTGAAGTTCTCATACTCCGAGAATGTCTTGTCATAGTTCAATTCGGGAGGTACGGCTGTATTACGGTTGTTATTGAAAAGAGCCTGCTTGATAAGCATGGTGTAGTCATCACCGTTGAGAATATTCATACCGCTTGGTGTCCACTTGTCCTGGAACTTGTATGAGAAGTTCACACGTGTAGGACCGCGCTTACCACGCTTTGTCTTGATCTTGATGACACCGTTGGCACCGCGTGAACCCCACACGGCACAAGAAGCGGCATCCTTCAATACCTCAATCTCGGCGATATCCTCTGTGTTGACCATAAGGAGTTCGGCAAACTTGTCCTCGGTCGCTGCATCAAAGTTGAAGCTGCTGGCATCTACCTCGAAGATGTTGTCGTCCACAACGATAAGCGGAGTGGCATCACCTGCAGTACCTGCATCAAGCACAGAGTTACCACGAAGACGCATCTGTGTACCTGAACCTACGTCACCGGAACTGAACACGACGTCAAGACCGGCAATCTGACCCTGAAGTGCCTGGTCTACCGAAGCAAACGAAAGACCTTCCATGTCATCCATGCTGATTTTCTGTGTCGCGTGTGTCATTTCTCTTTCAAGAATGTCCAGACCACCTGAACGCTGCACTGCCTTTGCTACAATCTGCACCTCATCAAGTACGTTATCCTCGACAAGCTTGATATTGAAGACTGTGCGGCTACCGATAGGAATACGCTGTGTCTTATAACCGATATAAGTAATCTCAAGCTCATTGCTTGTACTCTTTACAACCATTGAGAAGTTACCCTCAAAGTCTGTTGCACAGTGGTTGATAATACGGTTACTGTTATCACGTTCAGTGACGTTCACCATAATCAGTGCGCCCTCGGCATCACTGGTTATCGTACCCGAAATTCTCGCACCCTTTTGTGCAAAGACTACACTGCTCAGTGAGCAGAAAAGCGCGAGTAATAATAAATTCTTTATTTTTATCATGGCCTATTATGTTTATTCTACATCACCATTAGTTATTGGTATCATTCTCACCCTCTTCTGTAGCGGTTTCACCGACCTTTACAAGTTCATATGTACCGTCGCTGTTATACCTTACCATATATACAGAGCCATCCTGTTCAATGGTTCCATATGCATATGACTGAATCTTGCCATTCTTGTCCTTGGTCTCTTTTACCCAAAGACCCTCTTCTGTAACAAGAATCTTGTTCTGCTCAGCATCAAGGATATAAGCCTCGCGAGTGTGCTTTGCATTGTAAGCCTCATTGCTCTCGTCAATAGAAGTCATGAGATAACCAGCATTGACATCTTTCACATTGCCGTCCTGGTCGGCCAAAGACAAAGTACCGATTTCACCTACAAGGAATGGTTTCTCACTGCCCTCGACAGCCATCAGGTTCACGAGCTCACCATCATCGGCGTAGCGACGGAACACATACTTGCCTTTCGCAAGGTCACTGTCATATCCGAAGAGGCTCTCGTTCAGGAGAACGCGGTCAATCGGATGTATGACTGCATAAGAAGATGTCTTTATATCACCCTTTTCCTTCTTGGTAAACACGATATCACGTGACATCAGGTTCCAAAGCTTGTTCTCCTCACCGGTTGTAACGACGCTTGCAGTTCTACCCAACTGGTCTCTTACACGCAGGTTATATATATCACCCTCCTTGACGCTTTTCACAACAGTTTCATAGAAACGGCCGTTCTTGCTGTTGACCACGGCTGTAGAGAAGTTTGCTGTATCAACAACCGCACCGCCGGGGGCAGGCATTGTGAATGGAACCTTATCGACATAAACCGAGTTATCCTGGAAGTGATAGCGCAGGAAACGGTTCAGCAGTCGTACCATTGCTGTCGCCTTCAAAGGTTTCTCCTCTGCAATTTCAAGAATATCATCCCATGAAGGAAGTCCGCAATCGTACATATCCTGTATTGAGTTGTTTGACGGCACATACACTGTATAATGATACGTATTGAAGAATGGAACGAGGTTGGTTGCAGTTCCATTTGATTCAGAATAGAAGATTGAATACAACTTAATTGTATCATTCTTCACCTTATCTTTCAACGAGCCATGTGTCAGATTAATGACCTCGGAGAGTTTACCCTCTGAAGAACAGAGTGTATAGAACTCATAGAATGGGTCAGTCTCCTCATTGGCATTTGCAAGCATGTTATTATAAACAGACTTTGTAGGAGGAGCCGGCACGCCTGAGAGTTTATGTACCGGTGAAGCCTCACCATAAGGGAGTGTACAGAAAGTGAAACCGTTCTTCTGGTCATACACTGATTCCTTCTTGTCCGCCACAACTGTTGTACCACGTTCAAGCTGCGCACCACCATAGAACTTGATAAGTTCAGAATCGCTGGCATCAACCTTGATTGTACCATATCCCTTTGTCTGATAGTACTGTCTTGCATTATAGCTACCGTCATCAAGCACAATACCGTCACCCTTGTCATGTACGACAATAAGGTATTCCATAAGGTCGGTAAAAATAGTCTTGTGCTTAGAATTGTCTGTAATAGTCTCTCCAACCTCCACTGCTGTCAAAGAGTCTACAATCTGATATGTATTCTTGTTATACTCGAACTTCTCGGCCCAGAACTGATTATTCTTGCCTGTACCCTTAGGATAGTTCTTGTCATAGTGATAAGCATACATTTCACCGGTCACCGCGTCGGACATTGGTGTCGGGTCAAAGTACACGAACGCTGAATCGTCGGGAACAATAAAGCTGAACTCGGCATCCATTGCAAGAAGATAGTAGTTATACTTCAATGCCTTGTTTACAATACGCATGATGTTCATATTGTCAAACACCTTTGTAGGAGCAGATACCGCAAGATATTCAGCCGGACCGAATACATTATTTAATATATATATGACACCGTTGTTTGCAATGACGCACTCGTCGACATGCTGCTCTCTGATACCCATATCGTCATTGGCATCATCGGTAATCTTGTCGAACTTGCTGAGAACTGTACCTACAAACGAAGGTTTCATAAGGTTGTTCAAAAGAGGTACGATGTTGACTTCGGGCACACAGTCCAAAGCAGTCATCAAATCATCGTCATTGTTCACCTCAATATCCTTTGCGAACTGGTCGATAAGCCACTTTCCGGCTCCGTTTACGAAGTAGTCATAGAAAACAGAGTCTTTTGGAACGAACATTGCAGCCATGTCACGTTCTTTTGCAAGGCTGTTCTTGTACTCATTCCATCCCGGGTCGAAAATCAGCACCTCATCAGCACTTGGCTGTGCTTTTATAGAAGAGAGTTCGGTACCGCCAGTAAAATCAGTTGTAAGATAACGTAAACGGAAAACAGTATCGTTTGTCTTGTAGTAACCCTGATATTCCGCAGTCAAAGATGGGTCATATACAGGAATACAGAAACGGTCAAGCAGATGAGAGAAAATCCTGGTATCCTCATGCTTGCGCAACTCTTCTGCCATATTTGATGGTGGAAGAAGAACCTCGTCAAGACGGTAGATATATCCGTTCTTACATGTGATTGTCATTGTATCGTCAGAGAAACCGTCAGTGGCAACGCCGCTGGCAACAAGTTTCTTATCGAAAATCAGAGCCTCGTTGTTAACATAAGTCTTGGTCTGCACACCATTTTTCCTGAACAGGAAATTGATATCAGAAGCAGTCACTGCGTTGTTCTTGAGGAAGTCAGGCAGGATGTGTACCATCATTGCATTTGTACCGTCCTTTGCCAAACGTATATTCTCACTCTCTACACCGCGGAGGGCATCCCAGAATTTGTTGTAAGATGGTCTTTCGGATGTCAACGCAACTGTATCGATAATTGAAGCCGATGTAAGACGACGCAAACATGTACCTTCGTCAGAAGTGTTGGCACCGGTACTTGAAAGCATGTCAAGCAACATTGCATTGTCAAGCATTGAGTTGTAGAGCAGAATCTTCATCTGCGCCCTGCTCATCTCGCTGACACTCGTCACACCCCACGGGTTGTTCTTGAAAAACTCTTCAAATGCAGCATCATCGGCCACAAAAAGTGTCTTACTACCAGTGTGTGCCAACTGCTCCACCTCACCCAAGCTGTCGATAATCTCAACGAAACAGCTGTAGGTGTGACCGGGAGAACCAGCCACCAGAAAGTCGTAAACGCTTGCGCCCAACCATTCCGGTTCCCTTTCATCGTAGAAGTAATCATCTTCACAAGAAGAAAGCGAACCGCCGACAAGAAACATGCATGCTGCAAAAAGCGATGCCATGCCGAATTTACTTAAACGGTGCTTAAACATAAGTACAAAATTTATTAATTATTATTTTCTGTTTTTTTAAGCATTTCACGAAAGGGCATAATCTACCCCTTGGTAATGTGCAAAAATAAGACTTTTAAATAATTATTCGCACAAAACATCTCTTTTTTTCGCCAAGAAAGCGTTTTTTTCACACATCTACAAAAAGAAAGCCTCCTTTATAGCCTAAAAAGACTATAAAAGAGACTAAACTGCATTTTTGATTATTTAACAACTAATTGTTAAAATTTACTTTACTTTTGACGAATATTTAACTTTTACGGGTTCACCTTTAACCACTTCGGCGAACTCTTGAGGCGTAAACCTTACGGGCTCAACCATGAACTCAGGAACATTGTACGAACGGTCAAAAAAGTCATAATGAGCCGACATCTTCTGAGGCAGAACGAATGCCTTGTCACTTGAGCCATCGTTATTTACGTGAGCAATATGCAGACGACTGTAATTGTTGTCAAGGCGTCGGCTGGCAAACAGTATCCACCTTCCGTTACTGCTCCACGAATGGTAACTCTCGGCAAAAGGCGAGTTCGCAGCCTCAAGAGGCCAGTACGCGCCGTCTTCAAGATTCAGCAAGTAGAGGTCGGCATCCTTGTGCCATATATGGAAACAACCATACTCTCCCAAGGCAAAAAGCAGATATTTGCCACATGGCGATACCCTCGGGAATGTCGCACTCATGCCAAGCGCCGAGGAGAGAAAAACAGTCTCGGGCTCACCGAAGACTCCCGTTTCAGGGTTCCATTTACGGCGCACAATATCATACTTGATGTCCTTATAATCCTCAACAAGTTGAGTGACACGCGTCTTTGCAGGATTCTCACATTTGACATCCGCCACACAATAGTATAGAGTTTCACCATCGGGCGACCATGTCGGGAACACCTCAAGAGCATTTGGGTCACACGCAACCTTCGTTACGGTCTCATTCAAAGGATTATATACTATAATATCACTCAATGTATCCTGAACCTCGACCTTGTTCGAGTGCTTTGTATGGAATATCTGTCCGGTCGTATTCACCGAATACGCGACGACATCGTACTTTGGATTGAAAGCCGGATATACGCCGGCAGATATCGTAGAATCACTCTTCATGTCCACCTTCTTGACATTTCCGTCATGTACAAACACCGTACCGCCCTTGGTCTGGCGCACATGAAACTGCATATTATCGGTCTTGTAGTTCTTGTAGGAATGACAATTGATACACTGCCCTTTCGGCTCAGCTGCAATAAGCATGTTGCTGTAGATTACATCCTCGTCGTAGTTGGTGAGATTGCGCTGATTGATTGTCAGTTTCTCATAAGCCACATAAGACGGCGGGATAAGGCGATACGAAATATACGGGTCAATCTCGTCTGCCGAAACAACGAACGCAAAGTTCCTGAACTTTTTCCAGGCACCCTCCTTCTCCACAAATACATCGACCTTTATACTGTCGCCTTTGGCTGCAGCGAGCAACGCACTCCATTCATCAAAGGATGGAGCAACCTCACGGCCGCACACAGCGACCTCTACATCTCCGGCCTTAAGAAGAGTGATGTATTCATCGGCCTCAACATCTACCCTGAATGTAAGAGGAGCAATATTGCAAGGAATTGTCACATTGGTGTATTCCGGAAAAATTGCCGGTAGCTCATCAAGGCACGCATATTGCTGCGGAACCTGCACAGAACAGGCCACAACAGCCAATAGAGGCAGCGCCAGGATATATTTGAATATCTGTTTCATATCACTTTATGTTAATAGGTCTTTATCTTCTTGACAAAGAAATAGTAATAGTAATAGGTGTCGCCATACTCCTTTTTCAGCATTGAGGCAATAACCGCATTCATACGCGCGTCGTTAATATCGGGATATATCTTCCTCAACGCATCACGGTTTACTGTCACCTGTCGCTGGAAGTTATTGAAACGCGATTCCACACCGCCGATGCCCCTCGATACGAACATATTAAGGAAATCATCCCCGATGCGCACAGTCTTTCCGCGGTCAAGAGCAAGGAAGAGCAGCAATGCCTCCTGATAGTGTCGCGGAAGCGGCTTGTAGATTTTCTGCCCGCCAGTCACCTCAACACCCTTCATATGATTGTCAAGATAAACCTGAAGGAGGTTCCAGAAGCGCTTTGAGTCCTTCTTTACGAGTGTCATTATCATTGAAGACTCCAGGAACACCTGAGAGAGACTGTTCTTAGTTTCATATGCAGCATTGACAGCACTTATATCACCGTCAGCAAAAGCCTCTTCCAAGGCTGAGAGGAACGACTCATCACTTTGAGAGCGCAGCCCCAAAGCGTCAAGCGTCGATGTCAGCTGCACCTCCACGCCTTCATCAACACCAAGAGCATCGTTGTAGCAGGCGAACTCAAGCGGCACGACAAAAGAGGGTTCCTTGTCTATGTGTTCTGGATTTTCGATGAATTTTTCAAGTTCACAGGCCCATCCCTTGTGGAACATCGTGCTCTTGAGTATTCTTGTATATCTTGAAGCGAGCCCGTACTCGCCAGACAGCAGCATTGCGCGCGCAGCATTCTTCAAATAATCGACCCTCCAGCCATACTCAACGGCATTCTCAATGCACCAGCGATAGGAGAAATTGAACTTGCCGAAATTATAGTACAGCGAACAGCCGTCGGTATGAGTCATGTGGACAGACACTGCAGAGACCGGCAAGACACTGCCATCGGGGTACGCAAACGCCTCATCCCCAGCCTTACCCAAATTGAATAAAGCTATATTCTTGTTCAGAACAACCTGACGCGATGGGTCATCTGCATCCTTCGCATAGCCGGCAACAGCTTCCCAGTCACCGTTCCACATTGCAACCATCTGCCTGTTTTCTACCCTGAAATTGGTATCGCAGAACCAGAAACGCAACATAAAGGCTACCGAAAGGATAAATACAACACACGTTACCACATCCATTGCCGCACTGCTCATCACATTCGCAAACCTGCCAGTCATGATTTTACGACCTCTAAGAATAAACGAGGCAACTCCGGCAAGCATAGAAAGAACCAGAAGCAAGAACGGCATCCAATAGACATGGATACAGTTCCAGAAGGATTCGGCATCATACACCACACCTTCAACCACCTTTTCATTCCACTGCGTTACAGGTACACCAACGGTATGCATCAGTTCGGCAGCTACGGTGTCATAACACAGATAATAGTATGCAACAGGCACAAAATAGACAAGCAGGAACGCCACAGGAAGCGTCGCCACCGACATTCCGGTACCTCTCTTGTCGCGCACGGCCAAAGCCAGCCCCATGAGTGCCATGAGCACCGCCGATGCAAGCGCATACACACCCATAGCAGGGTACCCCACTATCACCCAGACAGCAAGCAGAATAAGACGCCACACACTGCCAAGCATCTTGTACACCCACATTGCCAACAGCGAGAAGATGGTTGCCAGGAGAGCCATATAATAGTAACCGGGCATCTTGAGGTAGAAAATCCAATATCCCAACTGCGTATTCGAGGCTATTATGGCAATTACAGGAACAAGTGCCAGGAGTGCATGTCTGGCCGGAATATCAAACACCTTACGTGTAAGATGATATACAAGGGCGAGCAACAGGACATACAGTGCAGCCCCCAGAGCCGGATAATGGAAGAACTGGATAAGAAAACAGCCCAAATATGAGAGCAGACCGGCCGGAACCGAAAGCATGTTCTCAAAATAGATACTGTCAAAGAGGAATAGCGACAAGGACTCGGTTCTCTCCAGCAAGGCCGACTCGTAGAAAGCCAATACAGCCCATAGAGTAAAGAAGAACAGGGGCACAAGCACATACTGAATCAACGATATAGACTTCTCCCAAAAAGAGGAGATAGCATCATGCCAACCATTACTCTGAGTTGACGTCGGATTCTTTTTAGTGGTTTTATTCATGATTTATTCTTGTGTTTTCATATAAGGAAGCCACGCACGGATTACACGAACATCCGGTCCTTTGCCCTTGCGAGCATATAATGGTCAAGTACTACAAGCGCTGCCATGGCCTCTACTACCGGCACTGCACGCGGCACCACACACGGGTCGTGGCGGCCACTGGCAAGCAGGGTCGTCTCCTCGCCTTCACGCGTCACAGTCTCCTGTTCTATGAGTAAAGTGGCTACAGGCTTGAAAGCCACTCGGAAATAGATGTCATTACCGTTGGATATACCACCCTGGATACCACCGCTGTTGTTGGTACGGGTTGCTATATTACCGTCACGATTGTAGAAAACATCGTTCTGTTGCGAACCGCGACCCGTTGCAGCCGCAAATCCGTTACCGTAGTCAAATCCTTTGGCTGCATTTATCGAGAGCATCGCATGCGCAAGCGATGAGGTCAGTTTATCGTAGAGTGGCTCTCCCAGACCTACCGGAGCACCCTTTACCACACATGTCACCACCCCGCCTACTGTGTCACCATCACGTTTCACATCCAGGATAAGATTCTCCATCTCCCGGGCCTTTGCAGCATCGGGGCAACGTACCGCATTGTTCTCGGCCACAGAGAGGTCATAGCAGGTGTAATCTCCCTCCAAGACAACACCGCCGACCTGCGACGTATAAGCCTGAACAGAAATACCCAGTTGCCTGAGTGCAAGTTTGGCCAGGGCACCGGCACAGACGCGTACAGCTGTCTCACGCGCCGAAGAACGCCCCCCGCCCCTGTGGTCACGCACACCATACTTGCTGTCATACACGTAATCGGCATGTGAGGGACGGAACGCCTCGCGCAGATTATCGTAATCGCCGCTACGGTTGTTGCTATTCTCTATCATAAAGGCGATGGGAGTACCTGTTGAACGTCCCTCAAAGATGCCGGAAAGGAACTTCACCTCATCCTGTTCATTGCGTTGTGTAGTTATCGCACTCTGTCCCGGACGGCGACGTTGCATCTCGCCACGTATAAAAGTCTCATTGATGACCACCCCGGCAGGGAAGCCATCGACAACACCCCCGATAGCCACACCATGTGACTCACCGAAGGTCGTAAGGCGAAGCAGTTGACCAAAACTGTTCATTTCAACAAGTTGTCAGATCAATGACCACAACCATCGCAACCGCCGTCACCGCAACTGCCGCTGCAACCGCTGCAACCGCCACCGCAACTGCATGAAGCCTTCAAAGAGTCGTAGAACTTCTTGAGTTCAGACTCCTTTGCCTGACGCGCCTCGACAACTGTACCTACAAACTGAAGGTCGCAACCGGCTAGAGGATGGTTGAAGTCCATCACCACTTTCACCGGAGTTACCTCTTTCACTGTTCCAGGATAGGAGAGCCATCGGCACGCATCATCTCCACGACATTGCCTGCATAGATGTGAGCCGAGTCGAACTTGCCGTCAATTGTAAACACCTCGCGGTCGAAGTCCTGTACATGGTCGGGGTCATATTCGCCATAAGCATCGGCAAACGGTATTGTAAAGTCAAAATTGTCACCTTTCTTCAAATCCTTAAGGTTCTCCTCAAAGGCATCAAGAGTATAACCTACACCCGTAAGGAAAGCAAAAGGCTGTTCACGGCTTGTCTTTTCAACCTCCTCACACTCTTCGCCACGATGCGAATACAGCGTATATGCCACACGCAGATATTTGTTTGAAATCTCCATTATAAATTATTTGTAAGTAAATTAGTTCTGCCTGCAAAGATATAAATTGTTCCCAAACTACCTTTAAATAGCCGATGAAAATTTGCCTGAATGCACATTATAAATAGATATTTTCAAAAAAATATATAAAAGTTCGTTTCTTTGTTACATTTTGCTAACTTCGCAGAATCAACATCCAACAACACCTACAAATGAGAAGTTTCAATTCAATATTTTTACTACTGATGACTATTGCGCTGGCTTTGTCCTGCAGTTCGAATGTCGTAAAGAGCAGCACGACAGAGAGTGACGACAACAAGAGTAGACATGTAACCGTTGACGGCACACAGTTCCTGCACAAAGGCAAGCCCTACCGTTACATTGGAACCAACATGTGGTATGCAAGCGTGCTTGCATCTACTGGCGAGGGTGGCAACAGGGAGAGGTTCTGCAAGGAACTTGACAACCTAAAAGCCATTGGAGTTACAAACCTCAGGATTCTGACTGGGCCTGACGCCGGCAGCGATTTGGCAAACCCGGCCAAGCCCTATCTGCAGACTGCTCCTGGAGTACTCAACGACACCATTCTCCAAGGACTTGACTTTGCCATAGCTGAACTTGAGAAAAGGGGCATGCATGCCGTAATATACCTCAACAATGCATGGGACTGGAGTGGAGGTTTCGGTTTCTATCTCAAGGAGTGCGGATATGGCGACTCGCCCAATACCAACGAAGAGGGCGGTTACAACCGCTATGTCAACTACTGCGCCGACTTCGCACGCGAACCAAGAGCCCTGGAGATGTACTACAATTACATAAAGAGCATAATTTCAAGGACCAACAGCGTAACAGGCCGTGCCTATAAGGACGAGCCCGCCATCATGGCGTGGCAGCTCTGCAACGAGCCACGCCCTTTCGCAAAGGATAACAAGGTTGCATTTGCCGAATGGATTTCCACAGCAGCGGCTCTCATAAAAAGCATCGACCACAACCACCTGGTATCAACAGGAAGCGAGGGCAAGTACGGTTGCGAGGTTGACATGGAGTTGTACGAGCAGATTCACGCCGACAAGAACATCGACTACCTGACAATACATATATGGCCGGTAAACTGGGGATGGGCAAAACGCACCGACCCCGACAGCGACATCGAGAATGCCTGCGAGAAGAGCCTGGCATACCTTCATGAGCATGAGGCTGTTGCAAAGAGACTCAACAAGCCGCTGGTAGTCGAGGAGTTCGGATTCTGCCGCCAGGGAAATGTCTCAGGAACAGAGATACCGGTAGAGAGTCGCGACAAATTCTATTCTGCCATCTTTGCATGCGTTGAAAAGAATGTATTACTAAAAGAGGATGAGAAGACCGGAGAGTTCGTTACCGAGGATGGTGTACTTGCCGGCTGTAACTTCTGGGGTTGGGGCGGAAGCGGACGTCCGCGTGACCTTGTGTGGCAACCGGGCGACGACTTCCTGTGCGACCCGCCTCATGAACCACAGGGTTGGTACTCGGTGTTTGACTGTGACACAACAACCATTGGCATAATCAAGGAGTATTCAGAGAAAATAAACATAGCAGAATAACAAAACACTTACAGACATGTACAATAATGACAACCGCATTGTTGCCACACTTGACGCGGGTGGCACAAACTTCGTATTCGGCGCCATGAAGGCCGGAGAGTTCATAATAGAACCGGTATCGGTCCCTGCACAGTCGCATGACCTTGACCTCTGCCTGCAGAACATGGTAAACGGTTTCCGCCAGGTATTTGACAAGCTCGAGGAGAAGCCTGTCGCCATCAGTTTCGCATTCCCCGGCCCTGCCGACTACCCTAACGGCATCATCGGAGGCTACCTGCCAAACTTCCCATCGTTCCGCGAGGGAGTCGCCTTGGGCGCATTCCTTGAGAAGCAGTTCGGTGTACCCGTGTTCATCAACAACGACGGCGACCTATTTGCCTACGGCGAGGCACTCTGCGGTGTGCTCCCCGAAATAAACAACCGCCTGAAGGAGCTCGGCTCTACCAAGCAGTACAAGAACCTCATAGGCTACACGCTGGGCACAGGATTCGGCATCGGTGTTGTCATTGACAACCGCCTGAACCGCGGCGACAACTCATGCGTCGAGACATTCTGCCTGCGTCACAAGGAGATGCCTGAGATTATCGTTGAGGACGGTGTTGCCATCCGTGCCGTGAAGCGCGTATATGGCGAGAAGAGTGGCAACCCCGACCATGGCCTGACACCGAAGGACATCTGCGAGATTGCCGACGGCACACGCGAGGGCAACCAGGAGGCTGCAAAAGAGGCCTTTGCGACACTCGGACGCATTGCCGGAGCTGCCATCTCGACAGCCGTCACAATCATTGACGGTCTTGTTGTCATCGGCGGCGGCGTTTCGGCTGCAAGCCGTTGGATAATGCCCGCACTCCTTGAGGAGATGCGTTCAAAGCTGCACACACTTGGCGGTGACGAGGTGAACCTTGTTCAGATGAAGGTTTACGATCTTGAGTGCCCCGAAGAGTTTGAGCAGTTCGCAAAGGGTGAAGTGAAGAAGGTCAAGGTTTACGGCGAAGATAGATACGTGGACTATGACAGCCAGAAGCGTATAGGTATCGCCATCTCAAAACTCGGTGCGAGCAAGGCTGTATCGGTAGGCGCATACGCGTTTGCACTGAGTGAACTCGACAAAAAATAACCAGTCATGAGAAAGATTGCATCATTCATAGCAATATTGCTTACGGCAGCTACGGTCAAGGCGCAGGAGCCCGTGGAGCTGGTGAATCCCTTCATCGGTACCACGAACTTCGGCACCACGAACCCCGGCGCGGTAACCCCCAACGGAATGATGTCCGTAGTGCCGTTCAACGTAATGGGCTCGGACCTCAATGTCTTTGACAAGGACAACCGCTGGTGGTCGGCACCATACGAGTACAACAACAGGTTCTTCACCGGATATGCACACGTAGCACTAAGCGGCGTGGGCTGCCCCGAGGCATCGTCACTCCTGGTGATGCCCACAAGCGGAGAACTTGACGTGAACTACTTCACATACGGCACAGAATACACCGATGAGGTTGCCTCACCGGGTTACTACAGCAACATGCTCACCAAGTACGGTATCAAAACCGAGGTGACAGCCACTACACGCAGTTCGTGCGAACGCTACACCTTCCCTGCCGGCAAAGGCAACATCATCCTTAACCTTGGCCAAGGACTCACCAACGAATGCGGTGCCATGGTGCGCCGCGTGAGCAGCACCGAGATTGAGGGATTCAAGCTCATGGGAACATTCTGCTACACCACCCAGGCCGTATTCCCCGTCTACTTTGCCATGCGAGTATCAAAGGCGCCACAGAGTGAAGGCCCCTGGAAGTTCCAGCCGCTGCTCAGCGGCGTAGAGGCCGAATGGACACCTGATGACGGCACATACAAGCTCTACGAGAACTACTACCGCGAGGTTGCCGGCGACAACATCGGCTACCGTTTCTGCTACGACGGCCTTGCCGAGGGCGAACAGATTACCGTGCAGATGGGAGTCTCTTTCGTATCGGTAGAGAACGCATGGGAGAACCTTGAAGCAGAGCAGAAGGGCAAGGACTTCGACAGCGTACATGCCGGTGCCGTAGAACGCTGGAACAGCGACCTGGGACGCATACGCGTTGAGGGCGGCACAAAGGAGCAGCAGACAATCTTCTACACAGCACTCTACCATGCACTCATCCACCCGAGCACCATAAGCGATGTAAACGGTGAATACCCTAGAATGGAGAGTGCCGGAGTGGGGAAGAGTGACCACACACGCTACACCGTGTTCTCGCTGTGGGACACCTACCGCAACCTGCACCAGCTGCTCACACTCGTATACCCCGAACGCCAGACCGACATGCTACGCACCATGGTGGGAATGTACGAGGATTGGGGCTGGCTACCACGCTGGGAGCTGTTCGGACGCGAGACATACACCATGGAAGGCGACCCTGCAGCCATTGTCATTGCCGACAGCTGGATAAAGGGACTACGTGACTTCGACATAGAGAAGGCATACGAAGCGATGCTTAAATCGGCAACCACAAAGGGCGCCGACAACCCCATACGCCGCGACATCGACCCGTACATAGAGAATGGTTTCATACCCCTCTGGTACTTCTCCAATGACCTCTCGGGCGACAACTCCGTATCGCATGCGCTTGAGTACTGTTCGGCCGACTATGCCATTGCGCAGCTGGCCGACTCGCTTGGCGACAAGAAGCGTGCAAAGGAGTTCCTGAAGCGTTCACAGAGCTACCGCCGCTATTTCTGCAAGGAGCACGGCACATTGCGCCCGCTTACAAAGGATGGCGAATTCCTTGGCGACTTTGACCCCGCTACAGGCAAGAACTTCGAGAACGTCCCCGGTTTCCACGAGGCGTCGGCATGGTGCTACACGTTTGCCGTTCCGCACGACATACCGGGACTCACAAAACTCATGGGCGGAAAACGCGGTTTCATAAACAGCCTTCAGGGAGTCTTCGACAACGACCATTACGACCCTGCCAACGAGCCCGACATTGTATATGCATACCTTTTCAGCCGTTTCAAGGGAGAGGAGTGGCGCACACAGAAGGAGGTCAACAGAATTCTCGACAACCACTACAAGAATGCCCCCGACGGCATCCCCGGCAATGATGACACCGGAACAATGTCGGCATGGGCGGTATTCTCGATGATGGGCCTCTACCCCGACTGCCCCGGCGAGCCATACTACACACTCACGACCCCGGTCTTTGACAAGGTGATCATCTCTACCCCGCAGGGAGAGATAACGATAGAGTGCGAACGCCCTGCCGAGGATTGCCGCTACATTGACGGCATAAGCCTCAACGGCAAGAAGAACGGTTACCGCATAACACACAGGCAGCTGCTTGACAACGCAAACATCAGAATGAAACTAAAGAAAGAACCGAAATGAAAGCAATAAACAGCATATTGGCAATGTCGCTGATATTTGCGGCATCATGCTCTACCGCCCCACAGAACGGGGGCAACGACGCCGGCCAGGAGAAGCTGACCGAGTATGTCAATCCTCTCATCGGCAGCGGCGGACACGGACACGTATTCGTCGGAGCAAACGTACCGTTCGGTATGGTACAGTTGGGCCCCACCAGCATCAACCAGACATGGGACT
>JAEIGA010006779.1_pt1 | contig 17409 bp, 12 predicted proteins | sample 9270691 | NCBI WGS metagenome assembly JAEIGA01 (sample SAMN17057246, study PRJNA624740) | gut metagenome | biome: biome; isolation source: fecal sample | host: Bos grunniens | place: China: Xizang | collected 2019 | reverse complement strand
AGGAACATACCGCTATCAGGAGCTTGGGTGTTGTGTTTAGCCATATCGTTGACCTTAAGGCAGAGGTTGCATGCACGCTGGTCAATGACTAGGGTACCAGCTTGGAAAATAGCCCAAGGCGATTCATTGTCGGCACCGCGTCCCAGCAAGGCTTTGCCTCGTTTGGCATAGAAATCTTGGAAGGAAACAAAGTTGCGAAGCAAAGTGCAGAAATCACGGCAAAGCAATAGAAGTTTCTCTAAGGGTTTGTATTGCGCTTGTGCCGCCGTTAATGCCGCAGCATTAGCCGCTTCGGCCGCAGTTTTTGCTGCCTCGTAGTCTGATATATGCTTGCCCATTTCGACAAACTGCTCTTCGGTAAGTCCAGGAGCAGCGGTTTCAGCGGGCAAGGTCGCCAACCCTAGTGATTGCAACTTGGCAGTTTGGAAATATTGTGCGTAAGTCTCTTGACATGCCTTGTATGCCGCTATCACATCTGCGGGATATGGTGCAGCAGGAATAGCTTGCGCCTCAATGCTCACCCCTGCAATAGCTGCTTTGACGGCCTCTAATGTGACCACTCCATCTGTAGCCAACGGAGTAGCGACCGACAAAAGCGTTTCGTCAGCTATGTCCGTTAGGTGCAACGCTGCTTTCTCCTCAAATAGCAATTGTGCATCACGGAGGACAGTGCATAACCATTGCGATGTAGCAATGACATCGCTCACATGGATCTTGCCATCACTATTGACATCCATATATTTTAGGCTCTCTTCTACTAACTCCAATCCAGAAACAGGGCATGCAAGAACGGTCCAAAGTTTTTCATCTAGCTCAGCAAGATGTTGAATATCCTTGCCATTCTTAATTACTACACGCGTATTACCGCCAATATTGGCATAAGTCCAAGTATGATTCATAGTGTATTCATTATATGATTTGCCGACAAAGTTACTGCTTTTTTCTGACATATACAAGATTTGAACGATATTTTTGTCGTCTCTATTGTTTGTCTGAAAAAATATTTGTACCTTTGCAGCGATTTAATCGTATAAATTATGAAACATTGGATATCAAATAACTTGTATACCATTATTCTCAGTATACTCCTTATTATTGTAACAATGAGTGTAGCGTTCACTACGCGACTTGCCAATCAATTTGCACAGGAGGAATATCGCAAAATCGAGTTGTGGGCAGAGGCTACCAAACAACTTATTCTAGCTGATGAAGATGATAATATAGACTTAATCCTATCGGTTATGGAAGGTAACACTACTATTCCTGTCTATATGGTGGATACTAATTATCAGTTGCTTCTTTCAAGAAATGTCGTAGAGCCCAAGCATAATGTTGAAGCATTTTATGCCAAAAAGATAAGTCAACTCAAAGAATCACAGGAACCTATTGTAGTGAATATTGACAATAAGATTATGCAATACATCTACTATGAGGACTCTACTCTATTGCGTAGATTATATTGGTTTCCGTATGTACAAATCACAGTTATCATCGCATTTATTGCTATCGGTGTGATTGCGTTAATTATGGCACAACGCAGCGAGCGCAATAGTCTATGGGTAGGTCTATCAAAAGAGACCGCACATCAGCTAGGCACCCCTATTTCATCACTAAATGCGTGGAACGAACTACTTAAGGCTTCTTATCCTGACGACATTCTTTTACCACAGATGGATGAAGATATTCGTCGTTTGCAAATGATAGCAGAACGCTTCTCCAAGATTGGTTCGCAACCTACTTTAGAAAAACAGGCAATTCTTCCTATCGTAAAATCTGCTATGGAGTATATGCGTGTTAGAACATCCAATAAAATAAGCTATACACTCCTCGCAGACACAGATAGTCAAATACTCATATGCAAACCCCTATTTGAGTGGGTTATTGAGAACTTATGCAAAAATGCAATAGATTCGATGGAAGGCAAAGGAGAGATAACACTATCACTTATCGTACAAGAAAACAAAGTGCATCTAGACATCACAGACACAGGAAAAGGCATTGATCGTCGTCATTTCAAGACAATCTTCAGACCTGGATATACAAGTAAGAAAAGAGGTTGGGGATTAGGATTGAGTCTTGCCAAGCGTATTATTGAAGATTACCATCGAGGCAAACTCTTCGTCAAGCATTCTCAAGTGGGAGTTGGAAGTACTTTCCGCATCAGTCTCGAACAAGCCAAAGATTGTTGATCCGGAACCAGACATCGCCGCATAGATAGCGCCTGCATCTTGTAGGCGCTTTTTGATGCCTGCCAGTTCTGGGTGAACAGCAAATACCGTATCCTCAAAATCATTTGTAAGGAGAGGCAGATGCTTTAATAGCTCAACAGGTTTTGCAGGATTTAGGAGAGGAGCAAAATGCTCGCAGCTGCCTTTGGGTACAATTCCTCCATATGCTTCCTTGGTAGATACACCGCATTCTGGTTTGATCATCACAAGGTGCAAACCACTGATATCACAATTAATCGGCTTCAGTTGATCACCGATGCCTTCGGCATAGCAAGGGGTATTATAAACAAAGAATGGACAATCAGCGCCCAAAGGACGAACCTCTTGAGCTAGTTGTTCTTTTGATAAACCAAGAGCAAACATCTCGTTGAGGGCTATTGCCATATGGGCCGCATCACTACTACCTCCACCGAGTCCTGCTCCAAAAGGTATATTTTTCTTAAAACGAATACGCACATTACCTATCTGTGGATAGTTAGCACGCATACGCAGATAGCATTTAACAATCAGGTTATCCTCTGCTAGACAATCTACAGCTAAACCCTCCTGAATAAACTCAAAGGAAGTTGCTGTTTCCACCTCTAACTCGTCATACAAACCATATACGGGATAGAAGATGGTTTCTAAATCGTGATAACCATCTTCGCGCTTGCGCACGACACGCAAACCAATATTAATCTTGCAGTTAGGGTAAAATACCATTTCTAGACACTATATACTATACTGTGTCCATAAAGGACTTTTGCACCTTATTGAATACTACGATACCAATCGCCATAAGTACCACCATAAAGCCAAAGCTATAGCCCAACATCCACCATTCGTGCACACCTACACCTAACATACCATATTTGAAGAACTCAACAATGCCCGTCAATGGGTTCAACTGCATAACTAGTCGCAATGTGTCATTCGTAATAGTAGAAAGTGGATAAATCACAGGAGTAGCATACATCCACAAACTTACAAAAAAGCCAAGTAATAATTGCAAATCGCGGTATTTTGTTGTCATACTAGAGAACAAAATACCAAAACCAAGCGCTAAACCTGCTAACATAAGTACTAAAATTGGTATCATCAAAGCATACCAATTTGTGTGTATCTGTACATCCGTAAAAATAGCATAATATGCATACACCAAAAGGAATAAACCGAACTGGATACCAAAGCGTACTAGATTGCTAATCACATCACTCAATGGCGTAACCAATCGTGGGAAATAAACCTTACCAAAGATACCAGCATTGCTCACAAAAGTGTTAGATGTCTTGTTAAGACAATCTGCAAAATACTGCCAAAAGCTAATACCTGCCAAGTAGAATAGTGGCTGTGGAAGGCCATCGGTAGAGATTTTGGCAATACCACCAAACACAACCATATACATTACAGTAGTCATCAATGGTTGAATCAGGAACCACAACGGACCTAACACGGTCTGCTTGTACTGTGTAATGATGTTACGCTTAACGAAGAGCATCATCAAGTCTCTATATCTCCAAATCTCTTTGAAGTCAACAGATAGGAGTTTCTCTTTTGGTCTAATCTCCGTTGTCCAAGGGAGATTTTGTTCAGGTGTACTCATAGATGTATTAAAATTTGCTGCAAAGGTAATAAAAAAAATGCAGGTATGCAAATTGCAGTATTTTTTTATTAAAAAATTTGCATTTTAACCATTTTTTCACTACCTTTGCTGCCGTAATATATCAATCCAATTTCTATTTGTTAAATATGAATAACACAATGAATACTTTTTGCCGAATACTATGCATCATCGGTTTTACACTATTTCCCTGTTTTCTGCTGGCACAAACCAACATTCCACAGAGCACTAACGAATACAAAAAACTAGCAAAGAGCATTACCAAACCATACACCAATGAGTATGACAAAGCTCGTGCTATATATGATTGGATATATACCAGTATAGAGCACCATTTACTCTTTCAGAATAATGAGAACACGATTGATGCTCAACTATATTGCAACCTATACTGGCATCTAGCTCAAAATGCGGGACTCAACTGCAATATCATTTCAGGAATAGCCAAAGACATCTATGGTAATACGGACAACAAGGAACATTATTGGATTAATGTTCTAACGGATAATGACACTATTCTTTTAGATCCAGCTTGGGGCGTTGGACGAGTTGTCAATGACGAATTTGTACTATCAAATGACCACTCGCTATGGTTTGATACCAATCCATATTGGTTTATATTCTCGCACTTGCCTAGCGAGAGTAACTTTCAATATATCACCCCTATCATTGACCTACAAACATTTGATCTATTTCCTCCTATTAGTCCAGATTGTCAATACCTAGGTTGGAATCCTTGCGGTTTATTGCAACAATGCCTTCTACAAAAAATCAAGTATACACCATATATCTTCTCCATTGAAAAAGAAAAAACACTTGAGGTCCTCACGAGTCCTATGCTACGCGTTCTTAATACGGACAGCACATATACTTTCGAAGTTAAGAACCCACAACATCACACATTTGGCATTCGTTTAAACAATCATTGGTATCCTGCAGAACAATGGGAAAAGATTGAAGACATCTATTCTATTCAAATAACACCGGTTCAGGATGGCATATTATCACTTCGTATTGTAGATACAGATGGTCAAGAAGTTAGTCTTATTCAATATCTTGTATCTAGTCCTGAAGGAGAAGAAGAACTTGAAGAAGAACAAGGTCCTACTATCAACGACCTAGATTTCGAATCCATTGAGTTGATTAACATACCTACCCATCGCAAACTTAATCCTGCAACAATATACCACTTTGAGATTGACAACAACGACCACAAATTCGCTATTCTTGTCAATAATAGTTGGTACTATTCTACCCTATGGCAACAAAATGATAGTATCTATTCAATAGACCTATTGCCTGCTGAAGAAGGCACATTAAAAATAATGGTATTGCACACAGACAATCGTTACTACCCTCTAGTTGAATACCAAGTGGCTAAACCTACCGAAGAAGAAAAACTATTTATCCGTGATCATTTGCCTCCAATCATCTATGATTTAGGATTGGAATCTATTAGACTAAATGATATACCTAAATATCGCTATCTCAATCCCGCCACAACATACAAATTTGAAATTGAGAATACCTTCCAGGGCTTGTTTGCCATAGTGGTGAATCAAACTTGGTATTATTCTTCACAATGGCAACAACAGGATTCGATTTACCAATTGGAACTTATGCCCACAGAAGGTGGTTCACTCAAGATTATGGTTCAGAAACCCGACCAAAAATACTATCCATTCGTGGAATATCATATTACAGAGCCTACTGAGCAAGAACAAGAGTACATTTACCTTAATCGAGCACCTATCATTTACAATCTAGGAATAGAGACGATACATATGCTAAATATCCCAAAGAAACATCTATTAAATCCAGCTGCCACATACCGATTTGAAATAGATAATTCTAAGCAGACACCTTTTGCTATCACAGTGAACAATACTTGGTATTACGACACGCAGTGGCAAAAAGCAGAAGGTATTTACACGCTTGATTTGATGCCAGCAGAAGCAGGAGTGCTAAAAATAATGGTACAAAAAACCAATCAAAAATACTATCCATTAGTAGAATACAAGATCACCCAACCCACTGAAGAAGAACAAAAAATCATCAATACATATAGACAACCGATAATGCATAATCTGGGTATCAACTCAGTAAAACTGACTGATATTCCTCAATACCGCAAACTCAATCCTGCAACCACATATAACTTCACGATTGACAATCCTGAACATATACCATTTGCCATAACCGTCAATAATAAATGGTACTACGCAGCTCAATGGGATAAACAGGGTTCACGCTATTCTTTGCAGTTAATGCCAGCAGAGGCAGGCACTCTAAAGATTATGCTCGAAAAACCAGGTCAAGGCTATTATCCATATGTAGAATATCATATCACTCAGCCAACTCAAAAAGAGCAAGAATATATAGACACGCATAAACCACCTGTGGTACATCATATAGATTTTGCCACCATACAACTCATTGATAAACCCAAATACAAAAAACTGAATCCGGCTACTATATACCATTTTGAGCTTAATAATCCAGAGCAATTGTCCTTTGCACTAGCTATAAATGGTAAATGGTATTATGATTACCAATGGCAGAAATTTGGCAATCGCTACGCCATTGATTTCTTACCAGCTACTGGAGGTTCGCTGAAACTACTCGTAAAAAATCCATCCCAACGCTATACTCCTATCCTAGAATATGAGGTAACCGAACCTACGGAGGAAGAAAAAGTGTTTATTGAGTCTCATAAACAACCAACCATCAAGAAACTAGATTTTGAGTCTATTCTACTGATAGATATTCCTAAATACTATAATCTAAATCCAGCTACGACATACCATTTTGAAGTAGAAAATCCGAATGAAATACCTTTTGCAATAACAATTAACAATACGAACTACCACTCCTCCCACTGGAAAAAGCAAGGAAAGCGATATTCAATAGACATTATACCAGCAGAAAGCGGTACACTCAAACTTATTGTCAAGAATCCCAAAGAGGGGTATTCTGTTTTAGTTGACTATCAAGTAGCTCTCCCAACAGAACAAGAGCAAGCTTATATTGATACACACAGGTCACCTATTTTGCATAGTATTGATATTGCCTCTTTCCAACTCGTTAATATCCCTCAATATGCACAATTGAATCCAGCTAGCATCTACCGATTTGAAATCAAAAATCCAGAACATATACCTTTTGCGATTATTGTAAATAAAAAATGGAACAAATCATCAGATTGGCATATTGATAATGATTTGTATTGGATTGACATTTTACCAGCAGAAGCAGGCACACTTAAAATATCAATAGCGCTAGAAGATGAGCGATATACCTCTATCGTTGAGTATAGTATCTCTGCACCAACCAAAGAGGAAGCTAAAGCCATCAAAGCCAAGAAAAAAAGTTTATCCTATTAGAGTCAATTCTATTGGAGCGACAATACGCATATTATATATTTTCAACATTTATCTTGCACATATCAGAAAATTGTTGTATCTTTGCAGCAAAATTACCAACACGGGCATAGCCCCTATATGAACCCCGCTTCTCGGAGCGTAACTATTTAGTATTATGGCAAACGAAAAACAACAGTTCGTAGACGAACTAAAGGCACTACTACAAAAGGATGTAGCCGAAGTGAAAGAACAAGTAGAACAACTCAAAACACAATTCTACCGTCAGTATCATCAAGAATTAGAAGCACAAAAGCAAGCTGCCGAAGCGGCTGCTCTTGAGGTTGGAGAGACACTCGAAAACTGGGTGCCACAAACGGATGCTACTGAACAAGAGTTCCGTGAACTGTTGGCGCAATACAAACAACAAAAGGCTGAACTTCTTAAAAAGACAGAAGAAGAACAAGCACAAAACTTGCTACGCAAAGAAAACATCTTACAGCAAATGAAGGAAATGGCAGATGCAGAAACCGCTGATGTTATGGACAACATTAAGAAGATGAAAGAGTTGCAAGCAGAATGGAAGACCATCGGTGCTGTACCACCTACCAAGGCACAAGAGATATGGAAGACCTATCAACAATACCAAGAACGCTTCTACGATCTTGTGAAAATCAATATCGAATTGCGCGACTTAGACTTCAAGAAGAATCTTGAGATGAAGACTCTACTTTGCGAAGCAGCAGAGAAACTACAAGAGAATCCTAATATCGTAGAGGCTAGTCGTGCCCTACAACAATTGCACGATGAGTGGGCAGAGATTGGTCCCGTTGCACGCGAGTTGCGCGAAGATTTGTGGAATCGTTTTAAACAAGCGAGCAGCGTAATCAATAAGAAGCATCAAGCATACTTTGATGAGCTACACGCAAAAGAGAATGAGAATCTTGAGAAAAAGCAAGCTCTTATTGCACAACTCAAAGAGATTAATCTTGACAAGCTCAAAGGCAACAAACAATGGGAGGAAGCTACAGAGAAAGTACAACAAATCCAACAAGAGTGGAGACTCGTTGGTTTTGCTCCTAAAAAATACAACCAAGCAGTTTATGAAGAATATCGTCAATTATGCGATGCTTTCTTCAAAGCCAAAACAGCCTACTATAAGGGTATGCGTGATGAGTTTGCAGAAAACTTGAAGAAAAAACGCCAACTCGTCGAAGAGGCTGAAGCACTCAAGGATAATACCAATTGGAAAGAGACTACTGATAAACTCGTAGAACTCCAAAAACAATGGAAAGCAATTGGTCCTGTTGCACGCAAGTATTCTGATGAATTGTGGAAGATGTTTACTAGCGCTTGCGATACTTTCTTTGAGGCAAAACGAGTAGCAACAAAAGAAGCGCGTGAGGTATTTGCACAAAAGCGTGCAGAAGCTAAAGAGCGTTGGACAAAGAAAGTGGATCAAATGACTGACCGCCAAAAATTGGTCAAAATGTACGAGAATTTGGTTCAAGAAATCAAAACTGCTGAAAACAACATCCTATTCTTCACAGGCAAATCCAAGACTGCAAACAAACTTGTTGATGATATGCGCAAGAAGATTGATACGCTCAAAGAGCAACTCACTGACCTTGAGAATAAGATCAACCAATTGGATGCAGAGTAGTATTTAAGATAGAATGAAAGAACTGATTTCATATAAAGGTGTTGAGATTTGCCAAGACGAGCAAATCGTGCTGCGTGATGTCAATCTAGAAGTATCCTCTGGCGAAATGATATACTTGCTAGGACGCGTAGGAACGGGTAAAAGTACTTTTATGAAGACCCTCTATGCGGAACTAGAGTTAGAAGGTCTGCAAGCAGAGGTATTGGGTTACAACTTACTCAAGATGAAGCGTAAACATATTCCATATTTACGCAGAAAAGTAGGAGTTGTTTTTCAAGACTTCCAATTGTTGACCGATCGTAGCGTGGAAGAAAACTTAATGTTTGTTCTTAAAGCTACTGGTTGGAAAGACAAACAAGCAATGAAGAACAATATCCACGATGTTCTTCGCCAAGTAGGTATGGAGAATAAGACATACAAGATGCCACACCAGTTATCTGGTGGCGAACAACAGCGTGTAGTGATTGCTCGTGCATTGCTCAACTCTCCAGGACTGATACTTGCAGACGAGCCAACGGGTAATCTCGACCCAGAGACTGGTAAGGGAATTATGGAATTGCTATATAGCATTAGCCAAGCTGGCATGACCGTGATTATGTCCACTCATAATCATCAATGGCCAGAGATTTTCCCAGGTAGAAAACTACTCTTTGAAGGAGGAAAAATCATAGAAGAATAAACTATCAGCAATAACAATTAACAATAAATGACACTCGTTGGAGTGTCATTTATTGTTATATTACCATCCTAGTTTATAACTCAAGAGAATCAAATGCTTGCTCGTATAATTATGCGATAGTTCTACATCGCCGGAATCTAAAATATTGATATCGCGTCCATAGATATAATTGTAGCGATATGCAAGTGTCAATGAATGCTGCTTATTTATCTTCCATTGCAGTCCCAGCTCTGGACGCAATTCACTTATATACTCACCATATTTCTTAGACGAAAAACTATTGAGATATTCTACCGGAGCATTCAATGTGTTTAAGATCTCAAATTTAGCAACAATACCCAATGGAGTTTCAGGAATAGAATACACAGCTTGCAGACGGCTTCGTAGTGTAAAATCTACTACATTTTTCTCACGGGTATCAATCTTATCTGCACGAGCATCCAACATAACACCCTCGCGGAGCGATAGATTCCACTGACCAAGTTTGACCTGTCCCGTCAATAAGATATTCGCACGATGACGGATATATTTATTCGGATCAGTCCAACCTTGGTTTCCATATAGTTTTACTGTATAACCTGCGTATAGATTAAAATACTCAATTGGTGCATAACCTAATGCAATTGTTGTATGCGAGCGATGGGTAGGGGCACTACGAATCTCCTCCTCTAAAGTAAGAGACAAACCGTGGTTGAAGGACTTGACAAAAGTAGCAAAAATATGCGCTTCAGGAGTAACAGTATGTGTATCTGACTCCGAAACAATCTTTTGTGCACAAACAAGGACAGGAAGGAATGAGAGGAATATCAATATAATTCGTTTCATACTAATCATTTACTATTTGTACTGCATTGCGTATTCTATCATCCTACGCAGCATGGCATTAAGACCATTGCTACGAGTTGGGGATAAGTGTTCGCGCAACTGAATCTCGTCAATAAAATACAACTGCATATTGACAATCTCCTCGGGGGTGTGACCACTCAAGACACGAATCAAAAGTGCTACTATTCCCTTTACTAGAATAGCATCCGAATCACCGCGATAAATAACTTTACCATCCTGCATTTGGGCAGTAAACCACACCTTGGACTGACAACCCTCAATCAAATTCTTATCGTTTTTACCCTCTTCTGGAAAAGCATCTAAACCATTTCCGTAATCAATAAGCAAACTATAACGATCCATCCAGTCATCAAAACTGGTGAACTCCTCTATTATTTCGTCTTGTATATCGTTGATTAACATCCCAATATTAATTATTAATTATTAACTGATACAATTCTTCTGCAATATTTTTATCGTCTTCCTCAGCGATGTCCTTAACAGGTGCATCAATGATGTAATCTGCTTTTTCATAGAAAGGTGCACGAGCTTCTAGTTGCGGAGTAATAAACTGCAACAGCTCTTGTTCGGTGCGCCCCTGAAGTACAGGACGCTCTGTCAAATCTGTAAGCATAAGGCGTTTAGCCAAATGCTCTGGTTTCCATCTGAGATAAATACTTGTACCCAATTCTTGTAGGCACTCCATATTATCCTCCCAACAGGGGTATCCTCCCCCCGTAGCATAAATAACCTTCTCTACAGGTAATTCTGCCAAGTCTTCCACTACATATTTCTCTTTGTAGCGGAACTCCTCTATACCATGCTCGCGGATAAACTCGGCAGGCGTCTGTCCGTGTATCTCTGCAAACGCTTCATCTAGATCAACGAAATGCCAACCTAAACGCTCTGCTAAAAGACGACCGACGGTAGTCTTTCCTGCAGCCATATAACCAATCAAATAGATTGGCAGTTGAAGGGGTTTTAAGGGTTTCAAAGTTCTAAGTTTTTTTTAAGGTGCGGGGGTATAATCGTACGGATCATTATCGCGCCAAAGGATCTTGCCATCCTCTATATAAGCCTCTGGGAAAGTGGTTTTGATAGGAGGAATCATATTACCTATAAAATGCCACTCCTTATTATACACGCGCACGCACGAGGAGCATATTGGCGCACAAACAGTATGAATAACTACTATGCTATCTCCTAATGCGATAGTATCGCACACAGAAGTGACTTCGTCATTGTTCGGAAGTTCAGACGCAAGTGCGTTGCTCTTCAGAAGTTCAGAAGCAACTACACTCACGAACAACACAACAAGTAATATGTATACTCTATTTCTCACTCTTAACTCTATACTAATAACACCACTGCTTGAGCGGCGATACCCTCTTTGCGTCCGACGAAACCAAGTTTCTCGGTTGTTGTAGCCTTAATGCTAATTTGATTCTCATTGACTCCCATCACTTGAGCTAGGCATGTGACCATAGCAGGTATATGCGGATTGAGTTTAGGCGCTTCGGCACAAATAGTACAATCACAGTTGCCTAGTTCGTAGCCCTTATCGCGAATCATCTGCATAACCTTACGCAAAAGAATCTTAGAGTCAATATTTTCGTACTCGTTGCCCTTGACTGGTGGAAAATGATAGCCTATATCACGCAATGCCGCTGCACCTAACAGCGCATCACAGAGTGCATGGATAAGGACATCTGCATCTGAATGTCCTAACAGTCCTTGCTGAGCTGGCACAAGAATGCCTCCCAACCACAATTCGCGGTTGGGGGCAAAAGCGTGCACATCATATCCAAATCCGATTCGCATTATTGTTTCTTGTTATTGATCATTGTCTTGATTTCGTTTAAATCAAGCGCTAGAGAAACGCGAACAGTATTGTTCAATGGGTTTTGTTGGTTACCAATACAATATGAAAGATCTAGTTCAAGCATACTATAATGGAAACCTACACCAAGGGTAGCATAACGACGGTTACCTTTCCAGAAGTTCTCGTGGCTATAACCAGCACGCACGAAAAACATATTATTGTATGCATACTCAAGACCAACACCCCATTGTACCTCTTGGAACTCTTCCATCAATGGAGAAACTTCCTTAAGTGTGTTAGGATCGGTATAACCTGGAGCGTCATTAAATGACATAAACCAACCTTTTGGAGATGAGATTTCAGAATACTCACTTATTCCCATATATGGCAAACCATTAAGGGTATCTGTTCCATATTTAGAGTAAGAGGTAGGCACCAACATCTTATTGCACTCTACGGTAGCAGTAATTTTGTTGTAGCTATTGAATGGCAATTCATAAGCGATACCCAAACGCATATTAGCAGGAATAAAGTGTTGGGTTATCTCATCGTATGTCATCTTACCACCTAGGTTGCTCAAATTCAAACCAGCTGACAAATAGCTCTCACCCATAGGTAATGAAATTGGTTGTCTGTAGTACAAAGCCACATCCGCAGCAGCAGTCATGGCAGCCTTATAATCAGTACCACCATCTGATTGACCGTTGTACAAGTCACTGCACAAGAATCGCAAAGCTACCGCCATACTCACATACTCATGTAACTTACGAGAATATGCAACATCCAAAGACCACTCGCGTGGACGCACGATATCACCAAATTGCTCACCATACATATTGATGCGTTGTACCTCTCCCATAGAGAAAAAGTTCAAACTTGCAGATAACGCACCTTTTTGGTCACCCATATTATAATAACCTGCTACATAAGCCAAGTTGATATCATCTACACCAAGTGAAGTCAACCAAGGTGTATAGTTGATAGAGAAACCACCTACCTTATTGATAAATGCATACTTAGCTGGGTTCCAATGTTGGGAATGAATATCAGCACTAGTTGCTACACCGACATCACCCATACCTGCTGAACGAGCATCAGGAGCGATGGTCAATGCTGGCATTGATGTTGATACGGGATTAGTTGCCAACATAGGCAACACACATACAGAGAATGTTAGAATAGAAAAAATAATCTTTTTCATTGTTATTAATTTTTTTTTGTGATTAATATACTTATTTAGTGAGTGTGTAATTACAATTTTAAAGTTGTTTCATAGGCAATTACTTAGTTACAATAATTTTACCTGCCTTCGACACAAAGTTGGAAGTGGCAGTTTTTATTTTGATTCGATATACATATACACCTGGTTGTGATACTATTTGATTCATACTCCAGCGCAAGCCATCTACACCCGTTTGATTGTGGGTATATACCAATTTACCACTCACATCACACACCATCACTTGCATCTCAATAATCTCGTCAGGTTGATCATATTGCACCTCTATATTCAACTCACCTGATGCAGATACAGGATTGGGATAAGTGGTTATATTATATATCTGTGGATCCATACCTTTGACAACCTGAAAATTCAAGCTTGCTGTACTACTATTATTGTACATATCCCAAGCACGGAAAGTAAGGGTATGTGGACCTTCTGATTGTTCTGGCATCTTATAACTTACACTACCACTTTGATAACTATTGCTGCTAGCACTGAAATAAGAATTCAAAATATATGTTTGTTTAGGATCTTCATCTATCACAAGCATCAAATCGTGTCCTATGCCAGTTCCCACAGTATTGATACCATTCTCATCATAGATATCGGCATAGAAGTGAGGAAACTCATAGGTTTGATCTCCGTTTTGGAAAGCTGGAGTGTTGAGATAAATCGTCAAGTCTGGACCAGTAGTATCATTGACCATTAGCGAACTACTACCTCCAATAACAAAATCCTCGTAATGACCTACGGCCTCATCGCGTGTTTCCTCATCATATGCATAATACACTATTCGACCATTACCGTAGTTATAACGAATGTCCTTAGGAACCATAAAAGAGAAATCAAAGTTACCATCAACCACATCCGCTTGACCAGAGAACAAGAGGTTTGGATAATCATTGTAGGTGATTTTAGTTTTGCTATCCTCTACTGTTTCATCGTTGTCACGCGTTGTAATTTGCTGCATCTTGTCATAAATGGTGATATCCAATTTACCATTAAACCATGTAGCAACAGTATTGTCTGGGGTCTGGATATATCCACTTATTTTCTGAACTGTCAAAGCATGCATTGTATCCACATCAATTACCGTCTTCACTTGTAAGTCAGTAGGATAATTCATTTTGATTGCAGGGTCGGCCAACAGAATATACGCCATTTTATTGGAGTCATAACCAGTTTTGTTTTTAGCAATACGGGTCGCCTCACCCAATGTCATATTATACTCATATGGATTAGAATGACCAAACAATGTATCACACAAGTTACGATTGAATATTGTATTTTGTGTTGCAAACACTGTACGACAAGCCGATAAGACTCCGATAGCACCACCATTAGGATTCAACACAGCGTGTTCACCTGCTGACACCTCACCACCATCAAAATGTGAGAAACTACAAGTAGCCAAGAACCAAAATCCTTGATTAACATTAGTCATCTTGAGGATATCAGCTGTCTTCATAAATAGCTCATTGGTGATATTGTTATAACCTCCGTGTCCAGAATAGTCCATAAAGAGGACACCAGTACTTATCAAGTTATCAAATTGGTTTTTAGCAAGCGGATAACTCTCACCCGCAGCACTTACCTCTTGCGTATGTGCATCAAGATAAATCTTATTTACAATAAAGTCTTTGTTCTTTTTTCTCAATCGCTCTGCACCGCCATCAGCTGTCTGCACATGCAAACCATGGTCACCATCATCGGCCATAAAAAGGATTTGCGATTTCCATTTACCCAGCACCTTGTCATCCATATAAGTGCACAATTTATCCACCACCTCATTTGCTTCTTGGAGATTCTTTACAGGAAGTCGTCCCACACCTATATTCATCTGTGCACGCACATCATTGAACTCGCCCTCATATATACCTGCATTATCTGCCATAAAACCAAAATAGTCATCTGTGGCATATGCCATAATTTCGGTAATCGTGTCTAGTTTTGCCTGATAGGTCAACAACACTCGATCGCCAGATACTGAAAAACGCTTACGATTATCAAAGGTACCATCACCCATCAACAATAAGTTCTTAGGCTGGTTAACTGCATCTCCATTAGCACGATCATAGAGCATCTTCATCAACCAACGATAAGCAGATGCATCTGGTGTTCCTGACGAAAACTCATTATACACCTCTTCGTCTGTCACCACTGCCCATGTCAAGCCGTCAATCTGCTCGTGTTTCTTGGCCAATCTAATCGAAGGTTCTCTGAACGCTTCTGGACAAATCACTACATAATCAATACCCTCTAATGCATGCAAATTCTGATTGGAGATTACTCCTACCATCTCAGGCTCTTTCCATCCATTAGCATCTACATTAACGGCCAAATAGCGTTCTGCAGATGCATTCGGACCAACCCAAGTAGTTGTTTCGCCTTCTGATTTAGTAGGCATCTGAACAACATCTACACCATTTGTTATGCGCCAAATTTGCGTAGTAGCACTTGCTCCTTGCATACGGAATCGCATAGATTGGTATTGGTTAACATATGTGCTATTAACAATCGGCATTTCATTACCCACCATGGTCAGCGAGCATGGAACCTGCATTTCGATATAATTCAAATATGCCATCGCAGTGGCTTGATTACCCTTATACATCAAACTCACCACTTGCTCTGAAGTACTAGTTGGATAAACAGACAACCGAACTTTGGCCTTAGTAGCTTTGGTATGATAGTGCGCCACTTCAATAGCTGCCATTTTAGCTGTTTTACCGACGCCAGCGTATGTAACCTGAACAGGAGCTACCTCACCAGAATATGCAGCCATATCTACCACGCAAGACGCCGCCAAATCTGTGCGAACATTATGTAATGCAAAACGGAAACTCTTGTTGCGATATTGCGTATTTAAGTACTCACCATAAAACTCGCGTCCGCCGCCTGATTTACCTTTGGGGTCAATCAGATTGACACTATCCTTCTCATGCACACAGATAGCCGTATACCAATCGACATCTATCTGGGAAGCAGAATCATACACCTCTGTATCCGTTTCAATGAGTCGTTGTAGATGTACTTGATCTGTGATAAAGTAGTAACCCTTGTCTGAATATGGATTTTGGGTATGCGTCCAACCATTTTGTCCAAATTGCCACGCCGTAGCGCCTTGAGCATAGAACAAGATATAATCACCAGCATTAAACACACCATCACTACCCTTGTGCATATAAAAAGCCACCGCAGGCACATCATCCCAATGATGCTTTGTAAAATCTTCCGTGAGTACAGCACCACCATAACCCAATACCGCTACATTCTCTGGTTTGAGTCCCCAAGACTTCAAGGTCTCATACGATATACTGTGCACTCCACTCTCTTTTACACTAACCTTGACAAAGGTTCCTGTGTTCAATACAGATTGCGTAGCATATGTATGTACCCCAGCCACCATTGTGGAAGATACTAGACATGCCAATATGAATATATATATGCGTTTCATATTACTTAATTTTACAATACAATACTTCTTCTGTTTCTACTTGTTCACTCAGCACCTCTTCGCGCACTAGACTGCAAGCTGGTACTGCTCTTTCTATAAAAATCAAATCGCCTTGTCGTATTGTCATCAATTGGCTAACTTGGCAAATTGCTTTATCAATATCTACAATCAAATCCCCAGGAAGATATTGATCCAGATTCATAAATGTTCCAATAGGCAATGAGCCATCAAAAGCCCACGCACGAATAGCATCACCCGCCAGACGATAATCTTCTGCAAAGATATTGATTGCAGGAGCAATGCTATCATAATAGCGACTTGCAAATTTCTCTGAAATATGCTTACCCAATTTGCACACACGCACTACGACACATGGTACATATCGCATATCCATACTCCAATCAGGTATAAAGAAGGGCTTGGTAGTTTGTGTAAACAAGTGGGATCTTATTGAAAGCAAAACCAATGCGGATATTAAGGGATATGAGAATGCTATTCGCGAGCGTATGGCTCCGTTTAAAGATTTTCCTATCATCTTCACCTCTGCACTT
>JAEIGA010006778.1_pt1 | contig 17410 bp, 17 predicted proteins | sample 9270691 | NCBI WGS metagenome assembly JAEIGA01 (sample SAMN17057246, study PRJNA624740) | gut metagenome | biome: biome; isolation source: fecal sample | host: Bos grunniens | place: China: Xizang | collected 2019 | reverse complement strand
TGTACCACACAATAAGTGGACAGGTTGTCCTTATATGAATGGGTTAATACCACCACAAAATCACTTTTGCAGTTATGGAGAAAGGAAGGAATTAAAATGAGTAGTGTAAGTTTAATTAATGGACATATAGATGAGCATGAAACAATGCCCAAAGTATTTTTTACAAGTGACTTGCATTTTGGTCATAAAAACATTATCAGATTTGATAACCGCCCATTCACTTCGGTAGAAGAAATGGATGCGACACTTATTACAAATTGGAACAAAAAAGTTTCACCAAAAGATACAATTTATATTCTTGGCGACATCAGTTGGCATGACGACCAGAAGACTTTTGAGATATTTTCATCTCTCAATGGCCATAAAATCCTCATCAAAGGCAATCATGACAGAATTCACGGCAAAGTAAGACATTGTTTTGATGAAATTACAGATTATAAAGAAATTAATATTAATGGCAACCCAATTGTTTTGTGCCATTACCCTATTACGTTTTTTAACAAACATCATTATGGTGCTTATATGTTCTACGGCCATGTGCATAACTCTCATGAGTGGCAGATGACAGAAAATTATAAGTATGAACTTGAGCAACTTGATATTAAGTGTAATATGTTTAATGTTGGCTGCATGATTTGGAATTATGAGCCTGTAACATTCGATGAGATTAGAGGTGCCAACAATGCCTAAGTTTTTTGTAGTATCAGATATACATAGTTTTTACACCCCTCTTAAAAAAGCACTTGATGAAAAGGGTTTTGATGCTAATAATGAAAATCATTGGCTTGTGGTCTGTGGAGATGTGTTTGATCGTGGCAATGAGAGTGAAGAAGCATTACACTTTCTTATGTCGCTTGAGAGAAAAATACTTGTCAAGGGCAATCATGACACACTGCTTGAAAAATGTTGTATGCGAGAATTTCCGTATTTTAATGACGGAAGTAACGGTACGGTTAAAACCATTCAAGACCTAGGCGATATGGGGATGGGCTGCTCTTTTGATGTCTGCTGTCAAAGGACTTGGGATAGGTTGTCAAGATACAGAGAACTGTTGGTAAATTACTTTGAAACAAAGAATTATATATTTGTGCATAGTTGGATTCCTGCTAATGTAGTTTACAATGACGCAAGCAAGATGTGGCATGTAAGAGGTAAAGAATATACATACAATTCAGATTGGCGTAATGCAAGCCAAGAAGAGTGGGAAGAAGCTATGTGGGGCAATCCATTTGATAGACATTTCGAAGGTTTGAATAAAACTGGCAAGACAATAGTATTCGGTCATTGGCACTGCAGCACTGGTCATAAAATGCTTGGCCATTGTAAAGACGAGTTTGATGGGGATGCTATTTGGGAACCTTGTTTTGCAGAAGGTATTATTGGAATTGATCGTTGCACTGCTTATACGGGCGAAGTGAATGTGTTGGTTTTAGAAGACGAGTTTTTGGAGGATGATGATTATGGAAACCATTAAAATAGAAGGTACTAGATTGACAATTGAAGAAAGAGAAACAATTTTAAATTATGACAGTCTTGAAAAAGTTTGGTTAATGGATTCTACTGTGCCGAAACATTTTAGAAGAGCAATCAAGCAGGGCTGGACTCCTATTAAGCAATATGTTTACGAAGACGGCACAGTATGCGGCATGGTACTGACAGCTCCTGAAAGATCTATAACTATTCGTAGTACAACTAAAAAACAAATGTCTGAAGAGCAACTTAAAAATTTAAACGATGATGAATAATTTGTAAATAAAACTACTTTGCATATTGACATTTTACAATTTTTATGTTATAATATTACACAACAAAATGATTCTGGAGGTGCTAAATATGTATGGTTCATTTATAATTTTGCCACTGTTCTGTTTTGGTTTGTGGCTAATTGATAAGAAGAGGGCAAACAACACAAAATGATTAAGGCGGTGAACAAATGGCGAAATCTCAAAAAAATCAAACTTTTGTGTTAAAAATTAATACTGGATATTTATCTAAAAACAATTGGCATTTAACGTTTAAGTTAAACGAAATTAGAAAGCAGCCGCAACTCGTTGTGAGTCTTGGGTCGTCTCAGGTGTTAAGATGGATGCCAGAATTAACGGGCAATCCTGACATGGATATTAAGGCTTCGCAAATAAAAAAAGAAATCAAGTATCTTAAAACACAAGGAAATTCTGCGGAAAACAAAAGAGCAATTAGTCAAAAATATGATAAGTTGTACGAATTACAGTTTCAGCCACACTATATGATGCTTGTAATGGATTCTCCTAAGGATTATAAATATGTTTGCGATCACGGTTTTCAAATAACTATTGATTATGGTTATAAAGTTGAAACAGTAAAGTATAAAAGATTTTTAGGCACAGCTGGCTCTATAAAAAAGAGTACTATTATGTTTGTTGATGAGAATATTCATAGTAATCTTATGAAAAAAATTAATAATGGTCGTTATGAGGGGCCAAAAGATGGTGAATTAGTTAAAACTTATAACGGAATGGAATTAAATTATAAGTTTATTCCTGCAAAACTCAATGCATATTTTGCTTTAGCATGTTCTGCAAGTATTCAAGTTCCGTGGCCTCGTATTATTGTTATCGATGATGTAGAGACAAGTTTTGATGCTGTTATCAGAGAAGTAAAGGATACTGGCAATGAAAGTAATCCTGAGTGGCCAAGTGTGACAGATGATATTAAAAAAACAATAAAAATTAACACTTGTGACGGTATGGGATTTATTACACCTGAAATGAGTGCTAAGTGGGCACAGTTTTTAAACGAGGGCATAGAGCCATTGTCGGGATATAATGTACGATGTGCCTTTTTAAAAGGTATGGTGTTCACTATTGATTTTAAAAGATTTGCAGAAGAAGTTGCGGGCACATATTTTATTAAGGATGCATGGGGAGATGAGAGAGATGTTAGAAATGCTGATGTTATTCTTACGGTATCTATGCTTAAATTATGGAATTCATATGCCGGATGTGATGATTATATTAAAAACTGTGAAAAAAATGGTTATGAGTTTTGTATAGCAAAAAGTGCTCCACGAGAACTTCGTAATGTGCATACAACGAACTATCAGTATTTACAAGATTTTAAGTTTTCCGATGAACAAATTGATGAATTAATTGAGCCGACAGTTACAAAAATTAAAGATTGTCTTGGTTTCGATTGGAGAAAACTTATTTTATATATGTGTGGCACAGGTCTCGATGAAAAGAGTGTTATACATATGGAGCCTATGTGTAAAGCAATTATGGCTAATCCAGAACTCATTAAAGATCCTTATGTTAGAACTAAGGTGAGTCGGATGATACAAAAAAGAATTAACTCCGCTAAAATAGGCGTGTTAGATGTTGAAGGAGATTATGCTATCATTGGATGTGACCCGTATGCTTTGCTGCAAAATATGTTTGGTATGAAAGTTACTGGATTATTGAGAGCTGGCGAATGTTATCATAAATTTTGGTCTGATAAAGGTATTTCTGAAGTTATTGCTTTTCGTGCTCCAATGACAAGTCACGAGAATGTTTGTAAACTTGAGGTTGTTGATAATGCAGAAACACAGGAGTGGTTTAAATACATTACAACTTGTTGTATGCTCAATGGATGGGACACAACAGCTATTAGATGTAATGGCGCAGATTATGATGCAGATACGTTTTTTACGACCAACAATAAGGTTTTGCTTGATAGCTTTAAATATAAGACAACTTTAATGTGTTTACAAGATAGTGTCCCAAAGAAAAACCCAACAGAAGAGGATTATATTATGTCTGATATTAATGGTTTTGGTGATTCTATTGGTAGTGTGACCAATAAGGCCACAAATATGATTTCTTTAAGAGAGCAGTTTGACTCAGATAGTGAAGAATATAAAAGACTTACTTATCGCATTAGTACAATGATGAATTTTCAGCAAAATGCGATCGATCGTATAAAAGGCGTTGTTGCACGTCCAGTCCCCAAAGAATGGTTAAATCCAAGAATGTTCAAGATTAAAGATGGTGATACCGAAGAGGTAGCTTGTGACAAGCAAATAAATGCAAATATTGCTGCTGAAATTAAGCCGTGGTTTTTTATATATCGCTATTCACAATTAAAGAGCGAGTTAGATAAATACTTAAAGGCTGTTAAATCTAATTGTAAGATTAGATTTGGCAAAAGCCTTGACGACTTATACTCTTCTGAAGGTAAATCCGAGGAAGAGAAGGCATTTATATATAATTATGAGAAGTATATGCCCGTTAGTAGAGCTCCTGGCACTATGAATAGGATTTGTTGGCGAATTGAAGATGAGTTTAAAACTACCGATGTATTACCTAACGTTGAGTTTGATTGCTCAATTTTAAAGAGTGATATAAAATACACTCAGGAAGAATATGAGGCCATTAAACAATTATTTGAGGAATATAATCAAAACATGCAGTTGTTTTTAAAGCAACAAAAGCAAAACGAATTAGGCGACGACGAAGTTGGGTTTGATATTGTGCATCTGAAAGATATTTTTATAGATGAGTGTGTTAAAGTATGTCCTAATATGGAAGTTTTAGCTAACATTGTGGTTGATTTATGCTATACCTCCAACAAGAATAAAACATTTGCGTGGGATGTTGCTGGAGAACAAATATTTAATAATGTTCTTAAAAATAATGGATATATAATTAAATATCCGATTAAAGATGAAAATGGGAATATAGAATTTTGTGGAAATAAATTTTCTATACATACACAACGGATTGGTGGTGATTTATATGTTGATTCTGAATGAGGCAAAGTATGCTAAAAATATATATGATGGGGAAAATACAGAAGTAAAATCTGTTATGGCTAAAATAAGATATATTACTAGATACTTTTTATATTCAAAAGATAAAACAGATGATGAAAATTATGAATGTTCGGTAGAGTGGCTGAAGAAATATCATGAAAATTTTGATGAAAGTTGTTATTCTAACTTAATTTCCGATGCTATAAAAAAATCATATAAATATCCGTTTTATAACATTGAAAATATTAAAATTACTCAATCTGAGTTAGACATTATTTCCTCTTTGAATAATTTGAGAGCAGAAAAGATTCTATTTGTGCTTTTGTGTATGGCTAAACAGCAGAGTGTATCTAATGGATTTACGAATGGTCTTGTAAAATATTCTATAACAGAGTTATGTAAAATGGCTCGTATATCTGTTCCAGCAGAGGATCGAGAGTATATTTTATATGATATAGTTCAAAGAGGTTTTTTAGGATATCCTAAAAAGAATAATACACAGTGTCTGATTGTAAATTTTATCAACAATGTAGCTGAGCCTGTTTTAATACTTAATGAAGTTGATTGTCAAGAACTCGCTTATATCTATTTGAATTGGAAGAACGATGGTAAGGGATACACGAGGTGTCGAAAATGCAACAGAATGATTAAGCAAAGTAAAACTAAGCCGAAAAAGTATTGTGAAGAGTGTGCTAAAGAAGTTTTAACGGAGCAAAAGAGGCAGTGGGCAGAAAAAAATAGAAAAAATCTAACACAACAAAATGATTGATATTTGACTAGGAAAATCCTAGGTAAATATGGAATGCTTAAAAAAGTAGTCGAGATTTTCTTAACTGATAAAAGAAATACCTTAGTATTTTCCTATCAAAAATCTAACAGAAATTAAAAGGAGAAAAATTATGAATGATATGATGCATTTAATGATTCCGCAAAACTTAGAAAACCTTCAACTCCCCTCCCCTGAACTTTTAACTTATTATCGTAATTTAGAAGATAGAGTTATTTGGATTGACTATGGTGTGGACGAGACGATTTTGGAAGTATCTAAGTTGATTATGTATTTCAACAAAGAAGATAAAGATATTCCAGCTGAGCAAAGAAAGCCTATTAAGCTGCTTCTTTATTCTTACGGCGGAGATGGACAGGCTTGTTTTAGTTTGCTTGATGTAATTGCTTTAAGTAAAACACCTGTGTACACCATTAATATGGGCGTGGCTATGAGCGCAGGATTGCTTATATTGCTCGCAGGTCACAAAAGATTTTGTTTAAAGAATTCTACTGCTCTCGCACATTCTGGTTCCGGTGGTGCAAGCGGCACATTTGAGCAGACAGAAGCACAGATGAAAGATTATAAGAGATTTGTTGATACTATGAGAAATTATATTATTGAACGAACCAACATTGATGCAAAAACTCTTAATAAATACAAGAGTAAAGAATGGTATTTATATTCTGAAGATCAATGTAAGTTTGGTATTGTAAATAAAATGATTGATGATATTGATGAAATTCTTTGATTGGAGATAGTTTATGGCGAAGTCTAAAAGTAAAATTAAAATTAGTTTTGTAGGTGAATCAGCGAATGATGTAACTGGTAGTTGTGTTCATATTCAAACACCTAACAGACAAGTTCTTTTAGAATGTGGTTCATTTCAAAGTTGTGGTAGCACACTTGAGAATTATAAAATAAACAATAAACATTTTGATTTTAAACCAAAAGATATAGATTACGTATTTTTAATGCACAATCATGTAGACCATATAGGCTTAGTGCCCAAATTATATAAAAACGGTTGCACAGCACAGATTGTTGCCCCTAATGGTACAAAACAAATTGCTGAAATTCTTTTAAGAGACTCTGCACATATAATGGATACTGACGCACGCGAATTATCCGACAAGTTTAAGCGAGATTATATTCCTATATATACAGAGAATGATGTAGATAAAAGTTTAACATATTATACTGAATATCCAATTGGAGAGATGATTCAAGTGGATGAGTATATAAAATTTAGATTTATTCCTTCGGGGCACATATTAAACAGTGCCCAGTTGGAACTTTGGATTACAGAAGGAAATGTAACTAAGAAAATTGGATACACAAGCGACCTTGGTAATATTCATATTAAAAAATATTATACTAATACATTTAAACCTATTACAAAGTGTGATGTATTAATTGGAGAAACAACTTATGCACGAGAGTCTCGCATTGCGAATCAAAGAATGAGAAATAAGGATTTAGAAAAATTAGAAACAATAATTAGGCAAACTTGCATTGAGGAAAGAGCAAGGATTCTTATTCCTGTTTTTGCAAATGATCGTTGTCAAAATATGCTAACGTATATATATGATATTTTTGGTGAAGATGAGTCTTTTGATATTCCAGTGTTAATAGATTCACCAATGGCAACAAGGGTGTGTAGAACATATAGTGACTTGCTTGAAGGCGCTGATGCTAAGAAGTGGCAAAAGGTTATTTCGTGGAAAAATGTTCGCTTGGTAGAGGATTCTATAGAGAGTAGAGAATGGAGAGATAGTAATCAGCCAGTTATTGTACTTGCTTCTAGTGGTATGATGGTTCGTGGAAGAAGTACTGGTTGGGCTCATAGTATGTTGCCACATATCCATGATAGAATTGTATTTTGTGGTTTTGCTGCAAAAGATTCATTGGCAGCAATCATCAAAGAAGGCAAACAAAAAACTATCACTATATCAGGGCACCGTGTAAAAAATAAATGTCAGGTAACTGATTTACATAGTTTTTCAAGTCATATGCAACGTGATAGCTTACTTAAAATATATGGTGCAACAGAATGCGAAAAAGTTATCTTGGTTCATGGAGATATGGACGGCAAGATTGAATTTGCTAAAGAATTACAAGAAGAAATAAGTAAAAATAATAATACTAGCAAGATTGTAATTGCTAATAAAGGATATGCATTAACATTATAACAACACAAAATGATTACAAAGGAGAAAAAGATTATGGCAGATACAATGAAAAGAAATTACAAGATTTCAGGAAGCGGTATGCTTTATATCGAAGGTGATGCAATTAGCATTATCGTAGAAGATAAGGGCGAATTTAATCTGGCCTCTGTACTTTCAGATTTGCATGACAAACCTGTTAAGTTTAATTTTTCATATGATGAAGATTATGAAGAATCAGAAGTTGCCGTAGATACTGAAACTGGTGAAATTATAGCATAAACAGATGTAACTATCTTGGCGGATAGTTGGCAGGTGTCATTAGTATTATGACACAGTTGTATAGTGTGAAAATGGTTTGGGGTTACCCTTAAACCCCCTTGATGGGCTCATAACTCAGTTGGGAGAGTGCCACCCTTGCAAGGTGGAAGTCGAGAGTTCAAGTCTCTCTGGGTCCACCAATGAGCTTGCCACGCATAAGGTAGAAATACACTGCGGACTACGGCAAGCCTTTTAATGGTTCCATAGTTTAATCGGCTAAAGCGCCAGCCTGTCACGCTGGAGAGTGCGAGTTCAATCCTCGCTGGAATCGCCAACTAAGAAAATCACAAAGATATCGAGTGGTTTGTAAGAATAATGGGTTTACTGTTATTCTAGTTTGGTAGATATCGTATATGGTCTCTTCGTCTAAATGGTAAGGACATCAGCCTTTCACGCTGACAATGTTGGGTTCAAATCCCACAGAGATCACCAAATGCTCAAGTCGCATAGTGGTTGAGTGCACCGCTCTTGTAAAGCGGAGACAATTGTCCACGTCAGTTCGAATCTGACCTTGAGCTCCAGACAGACTCTGGCGACCTACGGGCCCAGAGTATATACTGCGGTGGTTGAGCAATAGAAGCTCGTTAGGTTCATACCCTAAAGGCGTGGTGCAAATCCAACGTCCGCAACCAAAAATAAAAAGAAAAGGAGAAAAAGATATGATTATTTGCAGAGAGGACTTAATTCAAAGATTATCTGAAATAAGCGGATATTACAAGAAGGACATTAAAACTGTGCTTCAATCTTTAGATGAAGTAATTATTGATTGCTTTTCTGAAGTTACAGACGACGAAGAAGTTGTAATTCAAATTGCTAAAGGCATTCGTTGTGGCGTAAAGGTTATGCCAGAAAGACAAAGAAAAGATCCTCGTTCTCAAGACGATATTATTTGTCCACCTTGTTGCAAACCCTTTACTAGATTTTCGGATGATTTTAGAAAAAATATTCAAAAAAAATATGAAGAAAAGAAGGATGACTGATGTCATCTTTTTTTATTTAAAAGAAAGGAAAGAAATTTATGAATGAAATATTAGTTAGACTTCCAAATGAAACGGAAGAGGAAACTTTGTTTAGAATTGGTTCGGCGAAACGTGATGGACTTCTTGATGCTACATGGCCAGAAGTTGCTGATTTTATGAATGAAACATTTAGACGTGATGAAACTGAGTATCGGTCTGAGAGTGCTTATCGTAAAAAATATAAGAATTATATTGATGCTAAAGTGATGTTTACAAAGCAAGAAGCAACAAGTGACGGTACAATTGATGAGTTAACCGAAAAGTTGCGTGAGATCGAAAAGGCCAAAGTAAAAATTCGAGATGAGCGTACCGATTATCAAAAAACAATACGCGAAGTTGCTAGACGTGAATCCTTTGTAGAATTGGTAGAACGTGCAATGGCAAAGCATATTAAAGCTTTTGATTACAAACTCTCTCCTGTGGTAGATAGCAATGAAGATATGATAGTGTGTTTATCTGATTTACATGCGGGAATCGAAGTTCAGAACTGGTGGAACACTTATAATACAAATATTTTAGAACGTAGAATGCAAAAATATCTTAACGAAATTTATAGCGTCCAGAAGTTGCATAAATGTAAAATTTGTAATGTTGTTCTCGGCGGAGATCTCATTTCAGGTATAATCCACCAAAATCTGAGACTGCAGAATAATGAAAATGTAATTGAACAATTAAAAACTGTCATTACATATATAGGTGAATTTATTTATGTGCTTCAGGATTGGTTTGAGGGTATTAATATTTATAGTGTGTCGGGAAATCATTCTCGTATAAGTCCTAATAAAGATGAACACCTTAAAGGAGAAGAGCTTGATGAAATGATACCATTCTGTTTAAAGTTGCAGTTTACTAATAACGATAAGGTTGTTATTCAAGATAGCGATGTTTCTAATATTGATAGTACAATTACTGCATTTAAGACTAGAGGCGGAAAGTTGTTTTATGTTGTTCACGGCGATAAAGATACGCCTTCTAATGTAGTAAAGAATTTAACTTTGATGTCGGGAGTTAAGCCTGATGGAATTATTATGGGTCATCGTCATCACAATGCATTTGATACAGAACATAATGTGAAGATTATACAATGCGGTTGTGCTGTTGGAACTGATGATTACTGTGTTGATAAGCGTATTTCTGGCGAGCCAGAGCAATGCGTTGTTATAACTAGTGAAAAACGAACCGTAAAATGTTTTTATGACATAGGTTTAAATTAAATAAGATAAAACGAAAGAGAGAAAACAATTATGAGAGATTTTAAGAATGAAAACAAAAAGAGTAAATTAATATTTGATATGCGTATAGTAAGAAAGCTCCTTAAGATGAATGGAGAACCTAAATTTTGTCCTTATTGTGGAGTAAGTCTTATTGATGGCTGCGAGTGCCATAAGAATATGATTATAGATGTTAAGAAGATGCGAGACACTAATAATGAAACTATAGCTGTTTTTGCAAATACAGATTCTTTTAAAAAAGATTTTGATATGATTATAGAAGAAATTAGAGAAAAAAAAGAAGCAGAAACGGAAGATCCTATTGTTGAATTTCAAGATTAACACTTTTAGATAGAAAGGGTTGATATTTATGGCTAAGGCAATGGGACAATCCCGTAAAAAGAGCATGAGTACGGCTTCTCAAGTAGCTATCGAGGAAAAGGAAGAGTATTTGTGTTATTGTTGTGGTGAAAAAAAGACTAAAAAATCTTTTTATACATCTTCTGATCCATTTAATGGGGTTGGAATTAATCCTTTCTGTAAATTATGTATTGAGAGAATTGCTAGAAATTATAATGAGCGTACTGGTATTTATGGAGAGGTAACAAAAACTTCTTTGTGTAATGCACTTGAGAGAATGGATTTACCATACATAGATAAATTGTGGGAGTCTTCGTATAATGAAGTTCACGATCCATCTTTAAAACAGCCAAAAACTAATGTGTGGTCGGCATATATTACAAATGTAAAACTACCTCAGTATAATGGAATGCGTTGGAGAGATGGGGATTTGTTTAAAAATAATTCTTCAAATGCAGATATAAATATCTCTGCTGAAGAAAGAGATGTAAATCCAGAAGTTCTTGAAGAACTTGAAAAAAACAGAAAAGATGTTATTAAACTAATTGGATATGATCCGTTTGAAAAAGAGGCCGAGGAAGATAAACCACTTCTTTATGCTCAACTTGTTGGATATATAGACAGTGATGGTAATAATGATGATATGACACGAATTCTTGATTCAATTGAGATTGTTCGTGGATATTTGCAACTTCAGAAGTTAAACGATATGTCTGCTAAAGCATTTGCCAACTTAGCACAGACGGGTCAATCTGGTGAAATTAAAAATTATATGGATACCAAAAAGAAAGTTGCAGATGTTATCAGTCAGTTGGCAGAGCAAAGTTGTATTAGTCAGAAGCATAATAAAAATTCTAAAAAGGGCGAAAATACTTGGACTGGCAAAATAAAAATGCTTAAAGATTTAAATTTAAGAGAGGCAGAAAATAACGGATTTGATATTGGTACGTGTCGTGGTATGCAGCAAGTGTTAGAGATTAGCGATGCTTCTATTATGAAGCAATTAGCACTTGATGAATCAGAATGGTCGGATATGGTTGCAGAACAACGTGAAAAAATTATTAAATTGCAATCAGAAAGAGATGTTTATAAAGAAGTTAATAGAATACTTTTAAGAGAAAACATAGATCTTAGAGATACTTTATCCGAGAACGACTTGCTTGACGAATCAAATTTGCAGAATTTAAAACAACTCTTTTCTGCATTTTCGGAAATAGAAAAAGAAGATGAAAACGATGATGTAGATTTGTCAGAAGAAACACCGAGCGAGGTGGGGACTGATGAATAATATAAATTATAGTGATTATAAATTTAAAATTATAGAAAATATTGATGATGAAAATTTGTTGAATATGTTTGCGACAGATAATATTGTTTATGTTAAACCAGGTATTTATGCAATGTCAACAAGAAAATTAGAGTCATTAATAAAAATTGCATATATACAAAAATATTATCAATGTAATCCTGTGAGATTTATTGATAATTTTTTTAATATTGAATTATTAGATGCCCAGGCTTATATCGTACAAAGAACCTGGAATTGTCCAAATGTATTGGTGCTTGCAAGCCGTGGTTTTGGTAAGAGTACAGTTATAGATTTAATATTAATGGCAAAAGATATGTTGTTTTCGAACATATGGACATATATAGCTTCGGGTACAGGCGGACAGGCAGAACAAACCTTTACTAAGTTGGAACAGATTGCTAACGATGGTATTGATGAAATGAAGGGTTCTACTGGGTACATATTTAAAAACGAAGTGTCTATAAATAATGCCGCTGGAGATGGATTTAGTCACGGTAGTAATGGTTTTAAATATACCTTATATAATGGGTCTTTTACTCAAACATTAAACAGCAATGTGGATGCCAAAAGAGGTGCCCGTGGATCTGTAGTATTTGATGAGTGTGGTTTCTTATCTGATGAAATGATTAATGTTTATGGCGCTTTTGCCGCAGTTAATAAGAACTTTGCCCTTGGTAAAGATAGAGACGGGCATTCTATTGACCCTATTCGTTTAAGAACATTTGCTACTAATATACCTAACCAAAAGTTTTATATTAGTTCGGCATCTGATACAAGCACAAAATTCTATAGACTTTATAGAGAGTTTTCAAAAAAACAAATTATGGGAGATAGAGATTATTGTGTTATACAGGTGGACTGTGATGTTGTATTACAACCAACTATACACGGAGAAGCGGTTAATGCCTTATTAAGTAGAAATACTATTGAGTCTGAAATGAGGACAAACCCCGAAAAGGCTCGTAGAGAATATTATTGTCAGTTTACTTCGGATGCTGGTGCAGCAGCCATTATTAAGCGTGGTACAATTGCTAGAAATAGTGAAACAAGGATTCCTTTGTTGTATAACGATACTAATAAGAAAAAGTTTGTTATTGCTTATGACCCTGCAAGAAGTAGAGATAATAGTATTATTCTTGTTATGGAAATTTATTTAGATAATACAACTAACGGATATAAAGGTAGGATTGTCAATTGTGTCAATCTTGTTGATATAGGTAAAAAAAGAAAAACACCTATGCAGACACCTGACCAAATTCAGTATCTTAAAGAACTTATTCTCGCATATAACGGAGATGCTCCAGATTATGAAAATATTGAAGCTATTATGATTGATGCAGGTTCTGGTGGTGGCGGTGTAAATATTGCCGACTATCTTATGGAAGATTGGATTGATGATAAAGGTGTTTCCCATAGAGGTCTAATAGATAAAGAATATAGTGCGGATTATATATCAAAATATCCTAACGCTATTGATAAAGTTAAATTAATGTCTCCAAGTCAGTATAAATCAATGATGTGTGAAGCATTAATTGAAATGATGAATATGGATTTAATTAGTTTTACTGCTGATTATGACCATAAGGGATATTTGACCATCTTTGAAACAGATGAAAAAGAGTTAAATAAAGAAAAGAAGAGGCTTGAAAACGAGCTAAAAAAAGAGGGTATTTCAGAAGAAGAACTACCGATTAAAATACAAGAAAGGTTGAAAGATGCTTCTTGTATAAAAACAAAAATGGTTAAATTAGATCCTTATCAAGAAATTGCGTTGAGCAATATTGATGCCCTCAAAGAAGAGATGGTTAATATTGTTCGTAAAAAGCGCGATAGTGGTAAGGATTCTTTTGATTTAATACCAGAAAAACAAAATAAACTACACGATGACCGATTTTACTGTGCTTGTCTTTGTGCGTACTGTTTATCGGAGAAGCGAAGAGAAAATATTATAAAAAGAAAACCTATAGAAGATTTGAATCAATTTTTTGAAATTAAGCGTCCAAAAGCGACGCATAGTTATTTTAACTAAAGAAAGGAGGATAATATATGGCAGAAACTAAAAAATCAATAGAAGAACAAAAAAATAAAGATGAACTTTTGAAATTTACTGAAAGTCTTGAAAATATAAAACAATATGCTACAGCAGTAGATAATATATTGAAATTAACAGACTTATCGTCTAATACAACAAAAACTTGGACAGTATTTAGTAAAGATAACTTAAGAAGTTATTTACAAAGTCCATACTCTGCTAACTCACAGAATAACTTAAGAAATTTATCTAGATTTTTATATACATTAAGTTTTCCATTACGCAGAATTGTTAATTATTTTGCCAGCCTTCCTGACTTTAGTGCTTATAAAATAAATTTAGATTTTAGCCTTGTTGAAGAAAATGATGAAGAATCCTTGCTTCAAGATTATGAAGATGGTTGTAGATTTGTACGCAGGATGAATCTTGAAGTTAATATGTTTAAATTATTGGTATTAGCATGGCGTGAGGGTATCGTTTATTTTCAGCCATATCAAGATGATGATGGTACTATGTTATTAATGCCGTTAGATTCACAATATTGTAAGATTAGTTCGGTTGGATATAATAATTTAATTCATGTTGCATTTGATTTTTCGTTCTTTAATGGTTCTAATGCTTTTTATTTAGATGTTTGGGATTCAGAATATAAGAAAAAATATAACAAATATCAAAGAGATAGTTCTCTGCGTTGGCAAGAACTTGAAACTGCTCGTGCTTTTAAAATAGATATTGCGGATTTGGATTTGGTTTTAAGTCCATTTGCTAGTTTGTTTGAAGGGTTAATAGATTTAATTGATTTACAATCATTAATAGCTGTTAAAGATTCTTTGGATATTTATAAATTGATTGTTATGAAGATACCGTTATTGAATTCTAAGAATCCAGACGACTTGGCGCTTTCTTTAACTCTTGCTAAGAAATTCTATGAAAAAGCACTTGAATCTTTGCCAGAAGAAATAGGCTTGATTCTTTCGCCAGGAATGGATGTTGACAGTGTATCATTTGATAAGAATGCCACATCTGATACGAATGCTATTGCGGATAGTTATCAGAATATGATGGAACAAACTGGTATCTCTCAAATATTTGATTCTAGTCGTTTAACTGGTAGTACATCAGTAAAAATGAGTATGTTATCTGATGCTTTAATGGCAACTCGTGGAGTTATGAAACAAATAGAAGCATTTGTGAATGAGAGAATTTTAATGGAATATCCAAATAGTGCGGCCTATCTTAAGTTTATAGATACTACAATCTATACTAAAGATGATAGAATTAATCAAATTGAAAAGGCAGCAAATGCAGGACTTCCTGTAAAACAAGAATATATGACACTGCTTGGTTATGACCCATTAGAAACCATTGCATCAGATTGGCTTGAAACAAAATTGGGAATGTCTGTTACTAGATTTATACATCCTTTGGTTAGTTCGCATACTCAAAGTGGAGGTTCTAATACGGGTGGTGCTCCAACTGCCGAAGAATCTGGAAAGCAATTAACAGATGATGGAGAAGCAAGCAGAGACAAAAGAGATGCAACTCAATAACACACGATAAAATGATTGATATTTAGGAGGAACTAATATGGCTAAGATTAAAAAGCAATGGGAAGATGGTATGGTAGAAGGTTGGAAATCTATTATTCTTGAGTCAGATTCCGAAATTAATACTTTACCTATTTCCGAAATAAACGCCACAAAAATACCCCTCCAAGGTTATAAACTTTTTTCTGTAGGTAGTGAAGCATTTTGCCCTAGTTCAGGCAATGCGTTTATACTTACAGAGGCTGGTTGGATTAAGCTCTAAGGGGTGAATATTATGGATATAGTTACTTTAGCATTGGCTAAAAAGTATACAAGAGATAAGATCGCAGAAGCAGCAGTTGGTGGTGTGGATGTCACAGAGTATGTGAACGAAAGAGTAGATCAGGTTATTGGTAGTGCTTCTGGTACATTTGATACGCTAGGAGAGATAGAAACTGCGGTAAATAATAAAGTTGACAAAGTATCTGGTAAAGGACTTTCAACTAATGATTTTACCAATGACTATAAATCAAAAGTGGATTCTGCTTTGCAATCCTTTACTGAAACTGATCCCACTGTTCCATCATGGGCAAAGGAGCCGAACAAACCTACATATACCGCATCAGATGTTGGTGCTGTTCCTACAACTCGTACAGTGAATGGAAAAGCATTGAGCGGTAATATTACATTAAGTGCGTCTGATGTAAAAGCATTACCTGATACGACAACTATTCCTACAACTTTAGCGGGCTTAACAGAGGACACGACTCATAGAGTTGTTACTGATGCGGAAAAAACCGCTTGGAATGCAAAATCAAATTTTAGTGGCAATTACAATGATTTAACTAATAAGCCAACAATACCTAGTATTGATGGTCTTGCTACTACAACATATGTTGATGATGCTGTGAAAAACATTGTTTTAACTTCTGAAGGTGGTAAGAAATTTAAACTTACAGTAGATGATGCTGGAACTTTGACCGCAACAGAAATTACCGAATAAATGAGGGGATATTATGTCACAGAAACAGAATTTTATAAAAACTACAGATAAAGAAACGGCAGACAAATTAATATCTGCTGGTTTTCAACTAATATCACAAAGTGGTAATATATATACTTTTTTAAATCAAATTCCAAAACACTTTAAATTCAGTAATGTTGATGAAAAGAAGATAATATATGATAATATTTTGAGTTTGTAATTTCCTTTCGGAGTTACGATAAATCAATACTAAAGAAAGGAGGACAAATTAATGGCGAGAAAATTTTATACTATTGATGATTTATATTTATTTTGTAAAGAAAACAATTTTAGTAAATTTAGTTCTGCTGAACAAGGTGCTCCTTTGATTGTGCAATCATTTGGTACATTTGAATCAGATAATGAGGCCGAGGACGGTTTAATGACAGTAAAATTAAAGTCTTGTCATACAGGAAAAAACAGAAACAAATCTGGAATATCCGATGATACAATGACTAAATATAAAAATACTTTTAAAGGCAGACCTATACTTGGTGCAATTTATAAAACTGATACTGGCGAATATGAATTTCGTGCTCATGATATGGAAATCGTTCAAGATGGCGATGATGTCGACATTAAGTTTATAGAACAACCTATTGGTGTTATATCACAGACTGACGAACCATATCTTGAATTTGATGAAGAAGAGCAGAAAAATTATTTAATGGTTAATGGTACTATTTTTGCAGATTATTCAAAGGCGGCAGAAATTCTTGAAAGACGCAGAACCTGCAAATGTTCAGTAGAAATTGCTGTTGAAGAATTAAGTTACAATGGTGCAGAAGATTATCTGTCTATAGATAAGTTCCATTTTTGTGGAGTGACAATTTTAGGTTATGAACAAGATGGAGTGACTGAAATTCAGGAAGGCATGAAGGGAAGTAAAATTACTATTGATGA
>JAEIGA010006777.1_pt1 | contig 17413 bp, 12 predicted proteins | sample 9270691 | NCBI WGS metagenome assembly JAEIGA01 (sample SAMN17057246, study PRJNA624740) | gut metagenome | biome: biome; isolation source: fecal sample | host: Bos grunniens | place: China: Xizang | collected 2019 | reverse complement strand
GGTCCTGTTGGATTCCACAATTGCCTCGATCAGGTTCTGGGGGACATCGCTGTAGTTTGCCAGCAGCTGCTTGGTGTCCTTGGGCAGGCAGTAGCCGCCATATCCAAAGGAAGGATTATTATAATGGCTTCCGATTCTGGGATCCAGGCAAACGCCGTCAACGATGGATCTGGAATCCAGGCCTTTCATTTCCGCATAGGTATCCAGCTCATTGAAAAAGCTGACCCGAAGCGCCAGGTAGGTATTGGCAAACAGCTTGACCGCTTCCGCTTCCGTGAAGCCCATGAGAAGGGTGGCAACATCTTCTTTCAGCGCACAGGCATGAAGCATATCCATAAACCGCTCTGCCGCAGCGGTCAGCCAGGCATCCGACAGGTCTGTTCCTACAATGATTCTGCTGGGATACAGATTGTCGTACAGGGCCTTGGATTCACGCAAAAATTCCGGGCTGAACAGAATCCGCTTGTTGCCGGTTCTCGCTCTGATCCGTTCCGTATATCCCACCGGAATGGTAGATTTGATGACAATGACCGCGTTTTGATTATGCCGCATCACTGTATCGATCACCGCTTCAACCGCAGAGGTATCAAAGTGGTTGAGCTTGCTGTCATAATTCGTGGGTGCCGCCACAATGATATAGTCTGCGTCACCATATGCCTCTTGTGCGTCCAGTGTCGCATGCAGATTCAGCTTCTTCTCCGCAAGATATGCTTCGATGTATTCGTCCTTAATGGGGCTTACGCCAGCATTGATCATCCGCACCTTTTCCGGCACGATATCAATCGCAACAACCTCATGCTGCTGCGCCAACAGTACCGCCAGGGACAGACCCACATATCCGGTGCCAGCTACTGCTATTTTCATTGAGCCTTCCTCTTTTCATTTCTTACTATAAAAATCTCGGTACCAAACCGCAAACTTCCGAAGGCCGCTGCGCAGGTCTGTGGACGGTTTGAAGCCAAAATCCCGCTCCAATGCAGTGATATCAGCATAGGTAACCGCAACATCACCAGGCTGCATTGGCACAAGTGCGCTATGGGCTTCGATATCGAAGTCCGCAGGCAGCACCCCCGCCGCAATCAGCTCTTCGCTCAGAATCTTTACGAAATCCAGCAGATTTTCCGGCGCATTATTGCCGATGTTGTACACGCGATACGGCGGAATCGGCAATCCGTCCTCTCCGATCTTCTTTTCTGGCGCACGACGCATTACCCGCAGCACACCTTCCACGATATCATCCACATAGGTAAAGTCACGCATACAGTTGCCATAGTTGAATATTTCAATGGTTTTTCCTTGAAGAAGCTTGTTGGTAAAGCCAAAATAGGCCATATCGGGGCGTCCCGCAGGGCCGTAGACCGTAAAGAATCGCAATCCGGTTGAAGGAATATTATAGAGCTTGCTGTACGCATGGGCCATCAGCTCATTGCTCTTTTTTGTTGCAGCGTACAAGCTCACCGGATTGTCCACCTTGTCCTCGGTAGAGTAAGGAATCTTGGTGTTGGAGCCGTAGACGCTGGAGCTGGACGCATAGACCAGATGCTCCACGGGATAATGGCGACAAGCCTCCAGAATGTTATAAAAGCCGATGATATTGGACTCCATATAGACATCCGGGTGATCGATCGAATACCGGACACCTGCCTGGGCAGCCAAATTCACCACAATGCCAAAATGATATTCCTCAAATAGGGCCTCCACCAGCGTTTTATCCGCAATATTGCCGCGAACAAAGCGCCACGTCGCGTGCGGATTCTTCCGCGCCGCCTCTTCAATTTGGCGCAGACGGTATTCCTTGAGGGATACATCGTAGTAGTCGTTCATATTGTCAAGACCCACCACGGTGAGCTTGTCCCCGGTTTCCAGTAGCCGCCGGGCCAAATTGGCCCCAATAAAACCAGCCGCACCGGTGATGAGAATGGTGGCAGCGGGCTGTTGTGCAGTAGTCACAGACATGATTTATATCCCCTTGCGTAGTTTTTTGATATGGGAAAGCAAAAACCGCGGATGGAGCGACTGTATCATCAGCCGGTTGCTTGGGCGGATGGCCGGAATGAGCCAGCCGGTGATGACGTTGGTAAAGAACTGCGTCATCAAGGAAGCGGCTGCAGCGCCGTTGATGCCGTATTGCGGAATCAGCACCGCATTGAGCAGCACATTCGCTGCCGCACCCGACAGGTTGATCGCCATCAGGTGTCTTTGTTTGTTTTCAGCCAAAATCCAGACATCCCGGACGGCACCGAGATACGAAAATGTGGTGTACCATACCACGATCCGCAGAGCCGTCACCGTGGGACCGTATTCGCTTCCGTACAGAATCGCTACCACAGGTTTTGCCAGCAGCGTGATGAATACGCTCTGCAGCAGCGCAAAAATAATGATGACGGCATAGAGCAGCTTCATGCCGTTGCGGAAGGTCTCGTCCGACTTCTTTTTCCCCTCCAAGATGGTGGGACGCATCGAATCGATAATGGCCACAAATACAAATGCGGTCAGTGAAGCACAGGACACGGCTGCCGAATAAAAGCCAACCGCTTCATCGTTTACCATCAGCTTCAGCATAATGCGGTCGGTCTGGGCAAAAATTGTAACCATCAGTCCGGGAATGATGTAATGCTTGCTGCGGGCCAGCATCGCTTTTCCGCGTTCCCACGAAAAGCAGAGTCTATGGCCGGACAGCTTGCGGTACATCGCTAACTGCGCAAAAGCAATCAGTGCCACATCGATGGCCTGTGAAATGGCAAACCAGTAAATACTGCAACCTGTAACCAACAAAACGATCCGATAGGCTGCCACGATGATATAGGCCACAAGAACGATCACGGAGGTATACCTGGACATCAGCTTGGCCTGAAACCAATAGTGGATCATTTCCAGGCCGCGAAAAATCAGTAACAGGCTGTACAGCAGGCAGACAAGTATGGTCTGTGTCTCTCCACGATTCACAATGGCCGTAAAGGCACCGATCCCTACCACGCAGGCTGTACCGGACACCAATGTCATCGCCAGCGCGGTGCCCAGCGTCTCCCCTTCGTGCTCCGGGTCCTGAATCAGTTCATTCACCAAGGTGGAATTCAGTCCCAGCTGCATCAGCGGCACCACAAAGGCAACGATAGACGCAGCATAGTTGATCAGACCGTAGCCCGACGGCCCCAAATAGCGCGCCGAAATCATGGTCACAACCAAGGCAAGACCAGATTGTAAGAGCCGGCATCCGATAATCCATGCGGCGTTTTTTACGGTGCGGTTGCGTATCATAAAGCATCTCTCCTGTTTGAACAACCGTTTATTCCGTCAACTGCTTGTACAGTGCAACATATTCGTTGTATTTGGCTTGATTGGAAAACTGCGCTGCCCGCATCCGGCAGTTTTCAGCAGAAAAAGGCCGTGTGCGCTCGATTTCTACAATGGCATTGTACAGCGCTTCTTCGTCGTTGCGGGCCACTACCCAGCCGGAGGTTTCGTCAATACATTCCGGACTGCCGCCCGTACGATAGGTCAGCACCGGGGTGCCGCAGGCCAACGATTCCATATGCGTAGTAGGAAAAGTGTCTTCCCGGGTAGGGTTCACGAACAAATCTGCCGCCGTATAGATTTCCGCCAGTTCCGCCTGATTGGCTGTACGGTGAATGGAGATGATATTGGATGGCAGCTGCTTGTCGATGGTCTCGTCGGTACCTACCAGCACAATCTGGAATTTTTCCGTATCCAGCTTTTCAGCAAGTCGAATGAAAACGTCCAATCCTTTCCGCAGACCCCAACCAAAAGCCACACCCAGCACCATGAAACGGTCCCCAATGCCGTTCCGGATCCGGAAATCACTCTCCCGGGGCTGAAATACCGACAGATCAATGCCGTTGTGAATAACTCTTACTGGATAATCCTTCAGAAACGATTTCTTCACCTGATCCGCCAGCCACTGAGACGGGGTAATAATCGTCATATCCAACCCCGTAAACAGTCGTTTCTTTTTTTCATACAGGTAATAGCTGCGGTCAAAAAACCAGCTATAGTGTGACCGCTGAGGGCAATACCCGCAGCCGGTCTGCCAGCGGTCGCAGCCAACCATACTGTAATGGGGACAGTAGCCGGTAAACGCCCAGCAATCGTGGAACGTCCAGAATATCTTGATTTGTTTTTCTTTCAAATAGGTGAACAGGGTATCCAGATGTACATTATGGCCATGCAGGTTGTGCAGATGCACAACCTCCGGGGCAACTCGGTCCAACTCGGCAAGCAGCCGCTTGGTGGCCTGTTTCGACTGAAAGCCATAGTTTCCAAATATCCGGGATTTTAGCGCCTGCAGCTTCGTTTCCAGCACAGACATATATTTCTTGCCGGCAGGGTGTGCACTATGACCGGAGGCATAAAGAATATGGTTTTCAATACCTTCCTGCATCAGCATGTCGCTGACGGCCACGCAGATCTTGCCCGTACTTCCTGCACCGCAGGTCGTATTGATCTGAACGATTTTCATTGTCCTCCCTGCCTTTTCCTGCATATTGATCAATTTCGCCGGCAATCCTGCCGTTGCCCACCGCACGCCCCGTGGAGGCATTGATTTTGTGCGGTTACCCCATCCCATACGGGATGGGGCTTAAATAGATTAGTCGATAATCATTTTACCGGATTCATCAAACGTGTAATAGCCAGCCTCCAGGCCCGTGCCTTCCAGATGCTTGGCAGATACGTAGATGGTCTTATTTGCCACATACTTGTTGTAGTCGCCAATGAAGTAGTAATTGCCGTCATCATGCTTAATCAGCTGATAGGCGTACTGCTTCACACCATGGATGTAGAAGTAGCCATCTTCATCAGCACCGTGCTTCAGAATCATCTTGCCGTCGGCACCGAATTCGAAATAGCCAGCCTTCAGGCCCGTGCCTTCCAGATGCTTGGCGGATACGTACATGGTCTTATTTACCACATACTTGTTGTAGTCGCCGATGAAGTAGTAGTGACCATCGTCATGCTTAATCAGCTGATAGGCGTACTGCTTCACACCGTTGATGTAGAAGTAGCCATCTTCATCAGCGCCGTGCTTCAGAATCATCTTGCCGTCGGCACCAAAGTCGAAGTAGCCAGCCTTCAGGCCCGTACCCTTCAGGCGCTCGGAGGACAGGTACACGGTCTTGTTGACCACATACTTGTTGTAATCGCTGATAAAGTAGTAGTTGCCGTTGTCGTCCTTTACCAGCTGATAGGCGTACTGCTTCACACCGTTGATGTAGAAGTAACCGTCCTCGCAGGCACCGTGCTTCAGAATCATCTTACCGTCGGCACCAAAGTCGAAGTAGCCAGCCTTCAGACCCGTACCCTCCAGACGTTCAGAGGACAGGTACATCGTCTTGTTTACCACATACTTGTTGTAGTCACCAATAAAGTAGTAGTTGCCGTTGTCGTCCTTCACCAGCTGATAGGCCTTCTGCTTCGCACCGTTGATGTAGAAATAGCCGTCATCGCAGGCGCCGTGCTTCAGCACCATCTTGCCATCAGCATCAAAATCATACCGATCCTTGGGCACTGCGGTGCCATCGGCAAAGGTCAGGCCGTTGGTGTTGCTGACGTAGTAGCTTTCGTTCCGGGTAGCAAAACCTACACGATCAAAGCCGGAGCCGGTACGGAAGTAATAGAAGGAGCCGTCCACATACTGCAGACCGAACTGGGTAACGCCGTCCTTGCAGTAGTAAAGATCTCCGTTAAACCAATACAAACCGTCAGCCGGAGGAGTATTTCTGTCGAATGCACCGTCTTCACCGAAGTCATGCCAAACAGGATCGGTATCAGGATTGTGCTTAATGAAGCGGATGCCGGTGTACATATAGGCATCTCTGCCAAAATAGTATTCCTTGCCATCAATGGTAGCATAGGTTCGTCTGTAGTAACCGGGACCGTAGCTATAACGCGTACCGGTAGAGTTCACGATCCAAGCACCCTTGGTCACACCATTCTCGTCAAAGACATAGGTAATACCGCCAACGGACTTCTCTCCAATATACAGTTTGTAGTCGGAACCTGCATAGCAGTAACCGTCAGCGGCAGACTGCCAGCCGGTTTTCAGCTCGTCATTGATGGAGTAGTACAGGCTGCCGTTCATCTCGAAGATGCCGGTGCCGGATTCGTACACATGGCCGCAGCCTTCGTCGGTACACACAAACTTGCCGCCCACAATCTCGTAATGATGGGTGATCACGATCTTGGGGATGATGGTGCCCCAATCGATGACGGACTGACAAGTCTCGCAGTAAGTACGGTTCTCGTAACCACACTCGGTCACAGAAGCTTCCTTATTCAGGACGGTCAGCTCAGCATCGTGCACATGGTAGGGAGAGGAAATGGTGGTCAGTTCGGTGGCCACATTGATGGCGCCGCCGAAGGGAGCGCCGTTGATGGTGCCGTAGACCACATCACACTCGATGTTGACAACAGGCTTGTTGCCCATGTCAGCAGGCGCATAATAGGTGTTGTTCACATAATTGTAGCGATCGAAAGTCCATACACGGACAGGGATGCTGACCAGGGTGGTGCCCTCAACAACGGAAGCGTCCTCGACCTCGACTGTGACAGTCAGCAGTTCGGAGATCGCATTGTAATCGAAGGTAGCCTTGAAGCCATTTGCCACAAATGCGCCCTTGGTTTCCCAGGTGTTGGCATTGTGCAGCTTCAGAACAGCAGTCAGTTCCTTCACATTGGTCAGGTCTGCCACATTGATATCCACATAGTAGATGGACTGTGCCATGGGGGCAGCGCCGGAGTCATTGTGGCCGCCCAGGGTAATGGCCGCATCACCGGCGACAGTGAAGGTACGGGTGATCTTCATGGGGTTGCCCAGTTCGTCCTTCACCTCGAAGGCAACAGTATGGATACCTGCGCCCAGGATAACATCTTCCTTGGAGGACAGCATGCCGCCAGCGATGGCAGCCTTCACTTCCACGCCGTCCACAAAGATCTTGCCGGAGGTCAGATCCAGAGCGGCATTGTCAGCCACGGTTGCGGAGAAGGCAAACTTTTCGCCAGCAATGCTAGTACCATTTTCCAGGGAAACTGCGGTATCGGAGGTAGAGTAAGTGGGGTTGGTGATGGTGGGCAGCACTCTGTCGTCCACAGCGGAGCTGTAGTCCAGGGTGATGTCATCGATGTAGAAGGTAACAATATCCGCAGTCTCAGGCTTGACATAAGTACGGATAAAGGAGGGAGAACGGGAGTTGCTCTCATCGGTAGCCACAGGCATGCACAGATAGTCATACTTGGAGATGTCGATGGTGACATACACCCAGCGGGATTCGGGAATATCTGCATTGGTAGCAGAGTTCAGGTTGGTCTGCTTGCCGGTGGCAGCAGAGGTGAACATGAAGTGGTCCTGCTTGCAGGAGTAGCTGCCGTCTGCATTCTTCACATACAGCTGAGACTGGAAAGCCAGGCCCTTGCCTGCTGCGGGGAAAGCGTTCTCGGGGATGTACAGCCACATACCCAGAGTGGTAGCCTTCTTGCCATTGGCCACATCGCGCAGAACGATGGGCTCTTCAGCAGTGTTGAACAGCACATTGTAAGACCAGTTTGCGAAGTTAGCGTCGGAGTTATCCAGTCTCCAGGCCAGTGCGTAATTACCGTTTCTGACCTGACCGCCATTGGCGGCAGTGGACATAAAGGTTTCACTGCTCAGGTACGCATTGAACTGGCCAGCCAAAGGATCGGAACCAACCAGGGTATTGTTGATGCCGTGGTCCTGGCTCCACTTCTTGGCTTCTTCGAAGCCCATGAAGCCAGCCTTGTCGCCATTTTCAAAGTCAAAGATGATTTCAGAGCCCTTGCCGAACTCGATCGCATAGGTCAGGACGATCTCACCATAGGTGATGGTCACGTCAACGCCTGCGATAGAGGTATCATCCGTAGCGGTGAACTTGAAGCCATCCAGGGTACCGGCTGCCTCATTGGACAAAGACACAGATACTGCATTGGTATCCACATAGACATTGGCTTCGCCGGTCATTGCCACGATGGGCAGGGTGATGGTGCGGATCTTATCCGGAGTGGAATAGGGCACCACCGTGGAGGTTGCGGAAAGAGCAAAGAGCTCAGGGTCAGCAACGGTGATGGTCTTGGTGCCAACCACCTGGCCGCCGGACAGAACCTGGATATCCACAACGCCCTTCTTGCCATTGGAAACGAAATTGCCGTCAACAATGGTACCGAAGGTGTCATCGGACAGAGCCCAGGTGGCGTCTGCCGGCATATCCATGGCATAGCCGTGGGTATCGATGGCTGCCGCACCGAAGGTGTAAGCGGTGTTGGGGGCAAAGATGTCGTAATCACCAGCAATATTCACATTGTCCAGAACACCGGTAGGTGCCACATTGGAAACAACGAAAATACCGTGAGCGGTGGGACGCTGAGCGCCGTCACAGGGGACGGAACGCATGGTGAAGTCCTCTTCGCCAACACGCTTGGACAGGAAGGTGGAGGAACCACCGCCGTCACAGTTGGCGGCCCACATACAGCCCAGGGCCAGCATGGCCTCGCCCAGCTCATAGTTGCAGAAGCCAACGGAGTTGTTGGCGCCACGGCCGTCATTCATACAAATGACCAAGGTGCCGTCTGCCTTGATACCGACCATGGAACGGGCAGCAGCAGAAGAGGTACGCTCTTCGGTCTTGGAAACCAGTTCGCCATCCTTAACGGTCATGCCGAAGGAGACGCCCACTGCGTGCAGCAGGGTGCCATCTGCCAGGTACTGGTCGAACTCCGTTCTGTTGAAAGCTCTGACATCGCAGGTAACCTTGCCTTCAGCATCCTTGAAAACATACAGGATGGAGGAAGAGGGGGAATATTCACCCTTGACACCAATGTTCTCACCGTTGTACACCAGAATACGAGGTGCATAGGTATCATAGTACAAGTCGGTGTTCATACCGCCGACGATGTTGTAGCCCAGTTCTTCTTCGTAGTACTTGGCCATTTCGGTCAGTTCCTGATGAGCCCAATTGGCCTCATTGTTCGGATCCTGTGCCAGCTGATCGATCTGGTAGTATCCGGGAACGATGGATACATCGGGGTTGGACGGGTCAACTTCAATGATATGAAGCACCTGTCTGCGGGTGCCGTCTGCGTTGTTGAGCACCATCTCGGACTCAACTGCAGCGCCGGGGACAAGGACATAGTCCTTCTTGGAAATTATGTTGTAGTAACCGTTGGTGCCAAAATTTTTGCCATCGTTGATCACACCGCTGGAGTTTTCCGGAACATCGGTTGCGAAAACAGAGAGCGGCAAACTGCTCAACAGCATTACTGCCACCAGTAATGCTGCCACTACGCGACTTGCTGATTTGCGCGTCATATTGGGTTTCTCCTTTGCTTTTAAAATTTTATATAATCGCCTGAGGGCGGCTATATCATTAATTTCTCCAAAATGGGATATACGGGATAATATTCAAACTGTCACCGTCCGTGATGACTTTTTCGAGAAAGTAGCATATGAAATAGGTGGTCATGATCGCCACAGACCAGCGGGCAATCTGTGCATACTGCTTTTTGCTGCTGCTTGCGATTTTCGGAATCAGAATCGGAACAAAAATCAGGAAGTAGTAGTTCATTCTCATGGCCGCCGGATGCAACATGGCAAATATCTGCAGCACAATGGACAGAAGCAATATGTTTCGCATCGCAATGGCATTCCTGTCCATTTTGTCTTCATCCGCAAGTATATAGGAATATAATCCAAACAAAACCAGCAACAGCAAAATCGTTGTCGCACCGGTCTCCTGTATCGCGCTGTATTCATTCCAAAACAGACGGGACAACACCGTAAAAACAACCGACCGGAAGATAAAGACCGCAACCATGCACGGCACCACAAACCAAAGCCATTTTTTCGTGATGTTCATATGGTACAGCGGGTACAGCAGAAACAGCATGAACGCCGAAAGGTGAAACTGCATTGCCAACAGGACCATTACCACAAACAGCCACAGCTTTTTATTTTTTGCCGCATACCACGCCGGGATGCCCAGCGAGATCGCAATGGCCTGTCGGATGCCGGAAAAATACATCATATACGGCGCCACGGTCAGAAACAACGCAATGGTGAGCAGTTGGTTTTGCGATTCCCGCTTGTAGAAATACCACAGCGGTACAACACAGATCACAGATGTAATGATCAGCAGCATCCGATAGCTGCCGCCCACAAGCCCCACCAGTCTGTTCAGCAATTTATAGCCGAACTCGTGGTCATAGCTGCTCAGCAGCTGGGAAACATTTTGAGCGCTATACTCATTAAACAGGCGCAAATATTGCTTGGTATCCACTCCACATTGCAAGCCACGAAAAGCCAGCAGCAGCAAAAAAATGAACATGAACACATCGATGCTTCCCGCCCGGGTTTCGTACAAAAGCTTTTTTTCGGAGGTAAATCGATAGCTTGTGCCAATCATCCGCACAAGTAGAGGCAGTGCTATTAAGATAAAATACGGTATCAACAGACCTCCTCCTCTCTCGTTCTTCTCCGCAGGTTATATCAGCGTTTAACCCGAATCAATACTTTTTTTGCTATCGTCACCGCTTTATGGCGGAAAAATCCCCATGCTCGACATGCTTTGAGCTGGATGTGATCCTGCGTATTCAAATACCCATGGGCATCCGCATAGTCACACAGATAAGCAATCGCTTCCGCGCATTCGTACCTTGTCAGCCGCTTGATGTATTTCTTAAGCAGGCTGCCGTTTCCATCCGCCTGCGCCAACGGCTCTGCCAGCAGTTTCGCGATCACCAATGCGTCATGGGAAAACAAATCCCGTCTGAGATGGGACACCTGGTTGCCATGCATCCGGCTCATTACATTCGGCAGATTATCTGACACGATTCCGTAGCCGGCCAGGAAAATGCGGTACCACATCAGCGTGTCCTGGCTATAGCGCAGAGATTCATCAAAAACGCCTGCCTTTTCAAACGCACTGCGGGGAATCAGCAGATTGCAACCATATAAGGTTCCGTTTTCCGCCATCAGCGCCATGGCTTCATAGCCGGAATAGAGTCTGTCCTTTTCAAAGAAACAGCGCAGATCCTTTATTTTGGTTCCCTTGGCATCGGCAACATAGCCGCCGGTAAAGCCAACATACTTCTTCCCAAGCAGGCCATGCGTTTTCAGCAGCTTAACCGCATCTTCTATTCTGGTAGAGGTATATGCGTCATCATGGGAAAGCCATGCCAAATACTCACCTGTCATGTTGGCAATGCCATAATTCAGCGCAGAGGACACACCACCGTTGGGCTTCGAAAAATAACGTATCCGGTCACCATAGGACAGCGCAATTTCCTCCGTCCGACCATCGTCCTTTGACCCGTCATTTACAACAATGATTTCGGTATTTTCGTAAGTCTGATTCAGTGCACAATCAATGGCACACCTCATAAAATTACTTCCGTTATAGACCGGAATCACAATGGATACTTTGGGATTCTCCATCTTTATACACACCTATGCAATCAGTTTTTTCTTAAAACAAATTTCTCGCCCAGAACATAATCAAATTCGTCCGGCTGAAATTTCATATAGCCGCTCCAAGGGAAATAGGTCATCTCACCAAAGACGATTTTTCCGCCGATATCGTACAGATCGATACGCACCGCCGGAAAATCCTTTGACAGGATCCGGGCGATTTCCAGCATCCCCTCCAGCGTTTCGGGTTTCGGATAGTTGGCCGCATTGGAGGACTGACCGATGATCACATCCTGCTTATTCCAATCGGTGTCATAGACCACATGGCAGTAATGATCCGTGTACCGGCCGTCCACACAGATGATATACTCCGGTTTGCCGTCGAAGCAGAGTATCTTGTAATCCCGCAGATCCTGACCGGGTCGGGCCGGATCCTCCAGGAGTTTTTCTGCCACAATGACCTTTTCTCCTCCGCTGTAAACCCATTCACGTCCGGCAGAAGAACCGCTCTGCACCAAAAAATCTCGGAATTTCTGCTGCACTTCCGGCAGCTTCAGTTGTCCTTTCTCCCGGCAAAGCAGGTTGGTACCGCTTCCGTTGCTGAGCTTCAGTACAAACTGCTCCGGTAAATGCTCCAGCCGGATATCCTCCGGGGTTTCAAAGACATCGTACAGCTCGTTCAGAATATGACCCAGGCCTTTGCTTTCCACGTATTGACGCACCCGGTATTTGTCCGCACACTGCTGCATGACCGGATCCCGATAAAAAAGCTTGTACCACTGCATTTTTTCAGTATAGCGTTTGGGATCCTTCAAATTCAGCGGCCTTCCGCACTTGATTCTGTACTGCAGCCGCAGCATAGGTTCATCGGGGATAAACCGAAGCGCGGACAGGATCTTAAAGCGGGTATTCTTGTTCTTAAAAATCTTCTTATAAAAATCCACAGCTGATACACCTGTTCTTCTTAATAATCAATAACCGATGGCTTCACGCATCTGGGCGTTAATGATACTGACCTCGAACCGGTCCCGGCAGGTCTCCCACGCTGCCTGGGACATGCGCTCCATCAGCGCACGGTCCTGTGCCAGCGTTTCCATTCGCTGGGCCAGCAGCTGCACATTCTTCACCGGGATCATGTAGCCGTTGACACCGTCCACCACAGGCTCCCGGCAACCGGGCCAGTCGGTGGTGATGATGGGCCGGCCGCAGGACAATGCCTCAAGCAGGGTTCTGGGCAGTCCCTCCCGATAGTAGGAGGGCAGCACAAACACGGACGCCGTCTGATAAAAGGCCACAGGATCCTTCACTTCTCCGGGGAACTCGATGCTTCCCTCGTCGATGTAAGGCTGGATATCTTCCTTCTTCAGCGCGCCGATAGAAGTGTCCAGGCCGCCCAGCAATACAAACCGCGCATCGGGGCAGTTTTGCTTCACAGCCCGTGCCGCTTCGCAGAATTCCATAACGCCTTTTTCTCGAATCACCCGGCTGACCATCAAAAATACCGGCTTCTGAGGCAGTTCTTCTCTGGTGAACCGCTCCATATTGACGCCGGAGCCGCTGACCTGCACCGTTTTCTCCCGGGGCAGATAACCCTCGGCTACCAGCTGCTCTATGTCATCGCCGTTCTGGAAGATGACCTTGCGGCAAGCCCGGAAGGCCTGCGTGTAGAGCATCTTTGTCACCAGCCGAACCGCCCGGGTCTTTACACCGCCCGATGCATAAACACGGCCAAGGCCGGTAACCATTGCATAGATCCGAGGCACGCCGGCAGCCTTTGCTGCCAGAGAACCATAGATCACCGGCTTGATGGTATAACCAAATACCAGATCCGGCTTTTTTTCCTTCATGATCTGGGTAAGCCTTTTCAGGTATGCCAGGTCGCCGGTAATGCTGGTATTATCCTTCACCATCGCAGCCTCAATAAACTCGCTGACACCCAACGCCAGGATATCTTCCACAAAATCCCGGTTGGGGCCGGTCACGAGCACTTCGTGTCCCTTGGCGATCATATCACGAATCAAATCGCCACGGAAGTTAAACACCGTCTTATTTTTCGGTGAAACGATCAGAATCTTCATGTTTCTTTCTCCAGATTGTCCATAATGATCCGCGCCAAACGTGCCCCGTTCCCCTGCCCCACAAAGCTGTTATGAGGGGTCAGAATGACATGCTCCATTTCCCACAATGGGGAATGGGGAGACAGAGGTTCCTCTTCAAATACATCCAGCACTGCGCCGCCAAGCTTCTCTTCCAGGGCCTGGATCAGCGCTTCCGCATCCACGATGGCCCCGCGGGCAATATTCACCAGGATGGAACCAGGTTTCATCGCTGCGAAGCGGCTTCTATCCATCAAATGGCGGGTATCCGCCGTCAAGGGCAGGGTCAGCACGACGACATCCGACCGGGAAAGAACCGTATCCAGCATCTCCATCGGAAGGATTTCATCGTAATCCGGATTCTCCCCGGAAGACCGCGCCACACCCACTACCCAGCAATCAAAGGCCCGGAAACGCTTTGCACACGCCGTTCCCACGCTTCCGCATCCCAAAATGGAAACCGTCTTGCCAGCCACTTCCTGTAGTCCGCGATGCTTTTCCCATCTGTGAAGCCGCTGATTTTCCGAAAAATAGCGGCTCTTTTTGTACAGCTGCAACACGCCGCCGAAGGCAAATTCTGCCATAGGCACACTATACACGCCCCGGGCGTTGTGAAGGCGAATACCACGGGCCCGTATTTTTTCCTCCGGGACCCTGTCCGTGCCGGCGCTGGTCAGTTGAATGTACTTCAAATTGACAAATTGATCGATGTCATGATGAAGAAACAGGCCATTACAAATCGCGCCCTCAACCCATTCATAGGCAACAGGAAGCGGGTCCTTCTCCTGTTGCGCAAAGGCGACCTTGTGGCCCATGGCCTCCAGTGCCTCCCGGCAATTTTCCCAGTCGCTCCATGCTCCGGTGATCAGAATGTTCATATATCTCTCCCGTTTAGGAATGGTTGTTTGCTGTCAGCAGACGCAGAATTTTTTCACAAATCCAATGCAGCAGGGCTGCTGCCGCCAGAATAGCGCCGGTCAACGCAAACCAGTTCAGAGGAAAACCCAACAGTGGCCGAACCAAGTCAATCAGCACATACTGCACCACATAGATCTCCAATGTCCGTGCAGCAATAAATTCTATAACAGCTTTAAGCCAGGCCGGGCATTTCTCAAATTTGTAATCCAATGCTGCCGCCCAACGAAGGAACATCCACAGCAACGCAAAAATCAGCAACTGGTTGACAATTTGGAAACAGCTCAATCCGGGAATGCGCGCAAAGAGCAATTTAGACGCAAAGTACAGAACAAATGTCAACAGCAACAGGCTTGTGTCAATAATATGTTTTTTCTGTTTCGATCCGCGGAATTTCTCATCATTTTGCCGGAACCACGCACCCAAAAGCATGCTCTCCATAAACAGGAAGCGGATCATCGGTTCTCTGACATTATCAATATGATAATAGTTTGTGTCATACACGGTCAAATACACCATCAGGTATATTGCAGCAACCAACACCATCACCACAGGCAGTCTGCTTCTGGTCATTCGGAAATGCATAATCCAATAGTACGGAATGTACAACACAACAATCGAGGCCACAAAATGATAAGCTGTTGGATAAACAAACCACCACAGCCAGCCATGCTCCTGCGTCGAATAGCAGCCTACCAGCATATAGATTGCCGTCATGACCACTACCGGCAGATAGCAACGAACCAGACGTCTGCCATACCAGCGGGCAAAGGGAAGTTTTACCTGATAAAGACAATATCCTGATACCGCAAAAAACAGTATATCTCCAATCAAACCGCCGTTGGCAATCAAATCCGTTGGATAAATTCCTGTGTAATGAGCGTTTGTAATTAGACAGGCTGCCAGCGCCTTTAAAAATGTAATAAAAAATACCATTTTTACTTTTCTTCAACAATCTGGGCCACGATATCGTGAAGTTCCTGCTTATTTTGAAGGTAATCCACCCGGCCCTCGGCACATTCCAGTTCCAGCTTTCGGATTTGTCTGACACCGTCCATGAAAATGGATCTCAGCACACTTTTATCGGTGACTTTATTGGCGTTACAGAAGCTGCGGGACAAAATGGCGCAGGTAGAACCCAAGCGGTAGTGCTCCTTGATGACATACTCCGCAGGAAGCATGCCTCTGCCCAGGGAAGCGATGCCGCCAAAGCCGTAAGGAATTCCCTTTTCCGCAAAGATCCGGCAAAGCCGTTCCACAGTACCATCGGCCAGCAGCTCAAACATAAATTTCCGCCCATAGCCCAAACTCAAATCGTTCAAACCAATGAGCACCTCGTCAATGCCCGGAAGGGCCAAAATCTCATGTATATTTTCTACTGCCTCCGGCGTTTCCACCAACAGACAGGTACGGACTCTTCCGTTCACCAGTTCCAGGAATGTGCGAACTTCCTCCACCGTTTTGAAAAAGGGAAGCATGATCACATCTGCACCGCCCGCCACAATACCCTCGATCTCTGCGGCAGAGCCGGGATGCTCTTTCGTGGCATCATGGATCGGATTGCAGCGAACCAGCACCTCGCAACGTTTCACAGCAGCGCGGACCGTCGCCAAATCCTCCAGCGTATGGTGGCTCTTCACGGTGTCCATTCCACCTTGACGAAGGTCCTTTCCGATATATTCCATATCCACAAAAACTCTGTCCACGCCCGCTGCCTGCGCAATGCGGGCAACATGAGGCTGGTTTGTGATGTACATCAACTTTATAGACATTACTTTGCCTCTCTCACTTCTCCGTGTTTTCACCCGCTGCCGTGGCAGCAGTATTTTCATTATCCGCGTTGGACAGCACCTTCACAACCGTCAGGATCAGAATTTTCAGATCCAGCAGGATAGACATATGATCCACATACCAGACATTCATTTCGATTCGCTTGGGCCACATAACGCATTTTCTGCCATTGACCTGCGCCCAGCCTGTGATACCGGGACGAACCTCAAACATCCGCCGCTGCTGCGGGGTATAGTCCCCGATGGGCCAGGGGTGATAGGTCAGCGGGGGCCGGGGGCCAACAAAGCTCATATCGCCCAACAAAATGTTCAGCAGCTGCGGCAGTTCATCAATGCTGGTGGCCCGGAGAATCCGGCCTAACCGCGTGACACGGGCATCGCCCTTACCGGAGTATACGCCACTTCCGGTGTACTCTGCATTCACGCACATGCTACGGAACTTGTACATCTTAAAGACGCGTCCGCCCAAACCAATTCTTTCCTGACAAAAGAATACGGGACCCGGTGAATCCATTTTCACCAGAACCGCTACAATTGCCATAGGCAGCGCAAGCACCACCAACCCTATTACTGACAGGACAACATCCAGAAATCGCTTGACATATGCATACACCCTTCTCCTTGCGGAATGGGTCGGCTGCTCAAATTGGGTTGTGCTCTGTTTTTCGTTTATTGTGTCGTTATTTCTTTCTTCCACAGTCGTAGTTGCCATTACTCGTTTTATCCTTTCTGTTTTTCTGAAGCATCAGTTATCGCAGAAATAATACTAAACTTTTCATCCGGGCGTTACCATCTCGAACGCTCAAATCCATTGTCCTACACTATATTAAATTATAATATAGCACATACAGATCATAATTGCAAGCAATATAACAGCATGCTTTTTGTTGAAACCTATATAACACCTTCACGCTTCCAACACGCCTATCCTAGCACACATTTTTTGCTTTGTAAACACTGCTTACCAAATTTTGTTAGCATTGCTTACTAATTTATCCGTTTCTTAGCCGCAACAAACAAATCCGGTCTTCATTTTGCTCTGCCAAAAATAAACTACTTGCTATTTTGTCATCTTGAAGTTATAATAAAATGGAATAAATATGGGGAGGATTGCCCTATGAAAGAGAAAAAGCACATTCTGTTACTGACCACCGGTGGTACCATCGCCTCCATGCCCGGCG
>JAEIGA010006776.1_pt1 | contig 17413 bp, 15 predicted proteins | sample 9270691 | NCBI WGS metagenome assembly JAEIGA01 (sample SAMN17057246, study PRJNA624740) | gut metagenome | biome: biome; isolation source: fecal sample | host: Bos grunniens | place: China: Xizang | collected 2019 | reverse complement strand
TTTATGATGTTAAGATTGTTGAGGCTGAAGCTTTTGAATTGATAGGAATTGCTATTTGATACTTGTAAACTGTTTGCGGACAGAATTATAGAAATAAAAAACGATGTATCTGAATATAACTTTTGATACATCGTTTTTTTTGAGCCGATAGCGAGACTCGAACTCGCAACCTACGCATTACGAATGCGGTGCTCTACCAACTGAGCTATAGCGGCTGATATTATGATGCAAAGATACAAAACACTTTTGAATATCAATTTTAAAATTAGTTTTTTTTTACTTACTTTGTGGAAAGAATTATAGAAATAATGTAATGAGTTGAAAATGAATATTCAAATTTTATTATCAACCTATAACGGAGAAAAATATTTAAGAGAATTGTTGGATTCTATTCTTGTTCAAACGTATCAAGATTGGTGTTTATTGGTGCGGGATGATGGCTCTTCAGATGGAACTAAGACAATTCTTCATGAATATGCTTCTGGTGACTGCAGAATTTCGATATTGGATTCTGAATCCAATGTGGGGGTAATATCTTCATTTGAGATTCTGTTAAAAGAATCAACTGCCCCATACGTGATGTTTTGTGATCAAGATGATGTTTGGTTACCGACAAAGGTTTCAGACCAATTGGATGCAATGTTAGAGTGCGAAGGCTGTCATGTTAATACACCTATTGTTGTTCATTCTGATTTGTTGGTAGTTGATTCTGATTTAAATCTTATTTCAAACTCTTTTTGGAAATATTCAAATATCAATATACAACAAAGAGATTTTAATTTCTTAGGGGTTAAAAATATTGTTACCGGTTGCGCTATGATGTTAAATAGAAGGGCTATAGATTGTTCACTTCCCTTTAAACCTGAGACTCGTATGCATGATGCTTGGATTGTGCTGAATGTCCTAAAATCGGGGGGACAATTAGTTTCTATGGAGACGCCAACAATCAAGTATAGACAGCACGATAATAATGTGGTTGGCGCAGTTGTTCAAGGGAATATATTTAGAAATAAAATTTTAAAAATTTGCACAGTTATAAAGGAGAATAGAGAGCAATGGAAAATGTTAAAAATAATTGGGTATGGCTCTTTGTTTAAGTATTTTTATTTCAAGTTAAGAAGTTGCATTAATACTTAAGGTGAGTTCTATAAATTAGGTCGAGATTATTTTGAAGAGTATTTTAGTTCGATTGTTTATATTTATAAAGGAGCGGTACGAGTGCAGTAATTAATTAAATATAAGTAATATAGCGCAAATAAATTCAAAGGTGTCCGAAATAGAATATATTACATTTAGAAACAAAAATCGTAATTTATAGAATTTCCATTAATTCATTGAAAACGACATATATATTATTCTTTGTCAACTTCTTGCATTATTATTTTAGCAACATTTTTCCAGTTATATATCCTTTTAAGTTCTTTTGTATTGATTTCTTTGTCTTCTTTATTTAGAGTTTCTTTAATAGCGAGAGACAAACTATCAACATCATTCCCATTCGCATAGTTGACATTATCTCCGTATATTTCATGAAATACTTCTAAATCTGATAGCAAGATTTTTTTGCACCCACACATGATGGCCTCTAAAGGAGGAAGTCCGAATCCTTCATACAGTGATGGGTATATAAAAAGGGAGGCATTTTTATAGTATGCAACAAGTTCTTCGTCTGTTACACGTCCAAGAAAGTGAATGTTTTTGTCAGAGTTATATTTTATTTCTCCGAAGACCGAATTGCCACCACCAATAATGAGCAACGGTATATCTATCTTGGACTTGTTATACGCAAGAATAAGTGACTCTAAATTTTTTCTTGGATCCAAAGAGAAAACGGCAAGAAGGTAAGGTTGTGACGTATTCTTTTCCATGATAAAATTTGCTTTGTTAATGAATTCTTCTGATACAGCATTGTACACAACTGTAATTTTTTCTGATGGAATTTGTAAAATTCTTTCAATTTCCATTTTAGAATAATTACTTACGGTAAGAATTTTCTTTGCATTTTTTGCAACAATTGGAGTCAGTAAGTTGTAGATGTAATAGTATGATTTTGAAAACCACGAAGGATTTACCATGAAAGATAAGTCATGAATAGTAATTATTTGATTAGATTTAAAGATTGGTCCCAATCCACTGAAATTTATTAACAAAGCGTTTTTCCTCCATAAAAATAGTGGGAGTGTAATTTGTTCCCAAAGATGTGATTTAAAAAAATTCAATGATCTTATCTTTAACAACGACAAATCATACTCTTTCTTAATTCCTTTCGGTGTTAGAATTTCAAAGTCAATGCCTAATTTAGCAAGTGCAATGCATGTTTCATAACCAAAGCGATTAATTCCGGTCATACCTTGAGTGAGAAATCTACCATTGATGTAAATTTTCTTATTCATTATTTATTCTTCTTAAGTAGTTTTTATACAAGTTTAATCTAAATGAATATTTTTTAAAATTTTCTTTGTTTTGTTTTTTTAGTTTTAAATATATGGTTGCAAATTTTAAAAATATGATATTAATTAAACAAGATGATATTATGTAGTATTTTGAAAAATGTTTTTTATAATATGTTAATTTTCCGTCAAATGCAAATGTTTCTCTTTGGGTGGAAAATTCGAAGCTTTTACCTTCGTAATGAACAATTTTTGCAGAGGGTACAGAGTGATGCTGGAAACCTAGCTTTTTCAGCCGATAGGCCATGTCACATTCTTCGTGATACAAAAAAAAGTTTGGGTCAAATGCCCCATATCGGTCTAGTATTGACTTCTTTACCATCATATCTGCACCACAAATATAGGCAACTTCAATGGGACTATTCGTATGGTTATGTTCTGCGTTACGTCCAAAAATTATTCGAGTAAGTTGTCGTCTTAGGATGAAGTCTAAATCTTTAAAGATAGAAGGGTATAATCTACTATACGAATGAGTAGGTTCTCCTATTTCATTAAATAAATTCCCACCGCAAGAGGCAACGTTTAAATTACAATCTAGATAGTTTGACAAGATCTTTAGCGCATTATTTTTCAATTTGACATCAGGGTTAAGGAATAAAATGTTTCGTCCGTTTGCATATTTAAGAGCTTCATTGTTTGCGCCTCCAAAGCCTATATTGTTTTCTAATTGAATTATACGGAAATTTTCGAAAGGGTAATTCTTTAATTTATCGATTTTTTTAGGAGAAGCATTGTCTATTACAATAATTTCAAAATCTATATCACTAGTATTGTTTATTATAGATTCGATTGCATCTATAGTGAAATTTTCTGAATTATAATTGACAATGATAACTGAAACATCCATAATGCTTATATTATGTATTTTCTGCAATAACTATAAATCTAATGCGGTTGAATTTTTTTACAAATTTATAATTATTTATTCGTTATTACATCTCTCTAAGAGAGAAATATTTATTTTAGATTATTAATTTAAGGAAACGTCTATAAATTACTATATTTGTTTTTTATTTGCAATAAATCTTATTTCGGAAGTTTTTGAATTTATTTTATTTATCTTGCTTCTATTCATTTAGTTACGATGCTCGCATCGCTCCTTTATAAATAGACCCAACCCAAACAAAATGCCCTTGAAAATCATTTCGAACTAATTTAGTGAACTTTCCTTTAGAAATAATATGATTGATTCAACAGTTGTCATAAGGATAAATATATCGTATCTTTTTTCGAGGAAAGGAGTACAGAGGAGGAAATTTTGTGAAACTGCTTTTAGCTGAAGTGAATACGCGATGGTTTATTTGACTCGACGATAAAAATAATATACTATTGTGTTTTTTTAATTTCAATATAGTAAATTATTGATTACTTTTGTTAGAGTTAATTTTTGTAACTAACAAATGGTGGAATCGGCTATTTTTATTTTAAACAAACATTGATAGGTTTAACTCTTTTTTGAATGCTTAGAATTTTATGAATAGTAATAGGTCAATATTGATACTTTTGGTTTTGTACCGACAAGAGTTGGAGGAGAGTCTAAGTTACAAAAGCCTTTGTGAGAATTTAAAATATCTCGCGCATCCGTACAAAGTACTTGTTTATAATAATTCACCAACAATCAAGATTAGAGAAAGTGTTTCTTATCAAGTTTTTAATGCGTCTCAGAATAATATGCTTGTAGGAGCTTATAATTATGCTTTTAATGAGGCTAGGAAAAATAAATATAATTGGCTGCTTTTATTGGATCAAGATAGTTGTCTTGATAAACAGTATTTTGTTGAATTATCATCAAAATTAATAGTAGTTTCTGAAAATACTGCAGCTATTTTGCCAAAGGTTTTATGTGATGAAAAACATATTTCACCTGTTGTAGTATCTCATTTCGCTGGTCCTTTGGGGGTTCAAAAAGTATATGATTCGGAAAGAATGTTGAGTAGTTCTGAATATTTGACAGGAATTAATTCTGGCGCAATTTTAAGAACTTCTGCAATCGCTCAAATAGGTGGATTTTCGTACGATTTCCCGCTTGATTTTTTAGATCATTGGACATATCTTCAATTGGCAAACTTAGGGTTGAAAATAGAATTGTTGGATATAAATTTTGTACATAATTTAACTATTTCTCACTCCTATAATCCTATGGGTGTTGAAAGGTATATTAAATATTTAAAAGCTAGAGCATTATTTGCTAAAAAAGCAGGAGTGACAGTTCTTTTGACATTTAAAGGTCGGACATTAGGACAATGTGTAAAACAACTTTTTAAACCTTCAGAACGAAAGTTTTTTATCCATACTTTTCGTGCGCTTTTTTATTAGAAGTTTTTAGTGAAGGTATTACATATTCACCATAGTTTTGCATACTCTTCATTGACAATCTGTGCAATCCTTTTTGTGGTGAAATTTTCTTTGATTCGTTGGTGGGCATTTTGAGCCATTTTCAATCGTAAATCTTCGTTAGATAATAATTGATCAATAGCTTTGGCAAATGCTTTGTAATCTTTGTTAGGGACTTCAATCCCTGTGATGTTATGTAAATTGACCCAATTAACACCGGATCCTTCTATCGTGAATGTTATGGCTGGTAGATAAGAGTACATTGCTTCTGCAAGAACAACCCCGAACGCTTCATTTTTAGTGATAGATGGGAAAGCAAATACCTTAGATGATCTCATGTAACATCCAATTTCAGAATCAGCGATCTCTCCTAAAAAGTGAATACGGGGGGATTTGTTTTTACTTTTTAATTCTTCTGATAAAGGACCATTCCCGGCTATGAATATAACACAATCAGACTTAATATGTTTTTCGGCTTCCAATAGGTATTCAATTCCTTTGTATGCAACATGGCGCCCCATAAAGAATACTATTTTTTTTCCCTGACTTAACTCTTCGATATTCTTTAATGTGGTGGATTTTTCTATATAGTCGATTTTTGATTCGTAAATACCATTGGGAACTATTGCACACTTGTTTTTGTAAGACTCCAAAGGCTTGGAATTTTCTAAATAGTTTGGACTTGTAACAAAAATGCAATCTGCTAAATCCAATATCCTTTTCTCTATAGACGCAAATAGAGGGTAAATATATTTTTGACTAACAATGTCTGAGTGCCAATGAATGATTAATTTTGTTGCTTGAGGTTTTAAACGTTCAACAACATATGCCGCATATGGATTGGGGAGATGAAGGTGGATTAAATCGGGTTGGAATTTATCCAAAACATCTTTCAATTTGCTTTTGTAAAAAGGAGCAATAGGTTGACTGAATAGAGTAAAGTAAGTACTTATTCGTCTGATTTCTATTCCGTTTTGGTTGGTATATGAATCTTCCAAATCATCATTGTAACAGAATACTTTATTATCATACTCTGTCAATCCCTCAACTATGCTTTTGCATATATCCTCAATCCCACCTTTGTATGGAGGATAATATTTGGAGATATGTAACACCTTTTTTCGGTTCATTGCTCTATTTTCTTTGAATGCATATTAGCTTTTGTAAAACTTGTATTGATTATTTACTAAAGCTAATTTTCATCGTTGTCTCAATTTTTCTATCTTAAGATTTTTAATAACCACAAAGGTAATAAATTTTGCCATACGTTGAGGCTTGTCTGGATATTGTTTTCTTTTTTTTTTATGACTTTTTGTTATTTATGGTCAAGCCATCAATGTTTTTGAATTTATCAATAATTCGTGGGTAATCACTTTTACGTATAGACAGATTCATACAACAAAGATTGTCAAATTCTTGATTTAGAATAGTTGGAGAAAGCTCTTTTATAACCTTCATTACATCATTCATACTAATGTAATCAAAATTTATCTCGATTGGAGTTTCAATGGTTTTTTCAATAATTTCATTGTTTTCCAATGCATCAAAACTCGCTTCTCTGTAGGCATTAATTAATCCGGATGTTCCCAATTTTGTTCCTCCAAAATACCTGACAACAACTATAAGTACATTTGTTAGTTGTTTTGATAAAATGGCTCCTAATATTGGTTTTCCCGCAGTTCCGGAAGGTTCGCCGTCATCGTTAGACCGACTCTCCTTGGTCTCTTCTCCAATAAGATATGCATAGCAAACGTGACGAGCATCATAATACACTTTCCGTTTCTCTTCCAATATGGTTTTTACTTCTGAAACCGACGTTACCGGAATTGCGAAAGCAAGGAATTTACTACCTTTTTCTTTGTATAAACCCTCTGATATAGTCGATATTGTCAGATATGTATCCTCCATATATTATCTTTTTCGTCGAAAACTATCTTTATTTCGTTTGAACTCCTTTTGTGATTCTCCTTTTCGGTCACTACGTTTTTTTCTATCATTTTTAAATTCGTAGTCATGACCTTTTTTCTTTCTGGAGTTCCATGAGTCGTCATTGCTACGATGAGAGCGTCTGTCTTTGAATACCTCTAAAAGTTGCACTCCATCGTTCTTTCTCTTTTCAAACGCATTCATCATCGAACGAACCAAATCGGTTTTAACGTCAAAAAAAGTATATCTTTGAGTTATCTCAATGTCGTGAATACCGATGTTTTTGTCGTTGGTCGTATCATTGATTAGTCCTAGAACTCGTTTTGGAGTAAAACCATCTCTCTCTCCAACGTTAATTTTTAGTCGAGTAAAATTTCCGCCTTTTTTTCGGTCCCTATTACCATCTCGTTTTTCTTTCTTTTCAGGAATGTTGAGATCTGGAGCCTCTTTATAGTAGTCTAAGAATCTATTAAACTCTTGAGATACAAAATTAACAATCAATTCTTCTCTACTAAGATCTTTAAGACGATCCATAATAACTGGAAGGTAAGGTGCAATTAAGTCTTGATTAATATTTTCTCCGGCATTCTCAATTTTTGCGATTAACGAGAATAGTTGACTTTGGCATACCTCTAATCCACTTGGAACTTTTTCTTGAATAAATGTCCTATGCAGTACTTTTTCAATATTTTTGATTTTGCTCTTTTCTCGAGAGTGAATAATCGATATGGATACACCTTTCTTTCCAGCTCGACCGGTTCTTCCACTTCTATGCGTGTAATTCTCTATGTCGTCGGGAAGATTATAGTTAATGACGTGTGTTAAGTTGTTTACATCCAATCCTCTTGCAGCAACATCTGTAGCTACGAGGATTTGTAAATTCTTTATGCGAAAACGCTGCATTACTGTATCACGTTGCACCTGAGATAAATCACCGTGAAGGGCATCTGCATTGTATCCATCTTGCATTAATTTTTCTGCAACCTCTTTTGTCTCTTGTCTGGTTCTACAGAAAATAATTGCGTAAATATTAGGATTGATATCAACGATACGTTTTAAGGCACTATATCTATCTTTTGCTTGTACCATGTAGTATATATGTTCTACATTTTCGGTGCCTGAATTTTTCTTTCCAATTGCAATTTCAATACTGCTTTTCATATATTTTTTCGCAATATTGGCAATCTCTTTAGGCATTGTAGCTGAGAAAAGTAGCGTTCGTCTATTTTCCGGAGTTTCTTCTAATATCCGCTCAATATCATCTTGAAATCCCATATTTAGCATTTCATCGGCTTCATCTAGTACTAAATATTTAATATTAGACAAATCCACCTTTTTACGTTCGATTAAGTCGATTAAACGTCCTGGAGTTGCAACTAAAATTTGAGGGGGAATGTCAAGTTGTTTAAATTGAGTTACGATATTCTCTCCTCCATAAACCGGAACAACCTTCATTTTGGGAAGGTATTTTGAGTAGTTTTTTAAATCATTGGATATTTGTATGCACAACTCCCTTGTTGGAGATAAAACCAATGCTTGTATTTTGCTGGTTTGATTATCTATTAATTGAAGTAAAGGAAGACCAAATCCGGCAGTTTTCCCTGTTCCGGTTTGAGCCAAAGCTACTAAATCTTCAGTACCACCTCCCAATAAATATGGAGTTACTTTTTCTTGTATTGGCATTGGCTCTTTGAATCCTAACTCCTCTATTCCTTGAAGGATTTCATCGCACAATCCTAAATCTTTGAATGTCGCCATAAATTAATATTTGCCTGAAAGCTATTAAGAAGCTGTTTTAAATTTTGTAGACTTATGAAGCTGTTCAAGATTTTATTGAAATCAAATATTTTTATCACTAAAACTTAGTTTAGCCTTCATATCGGGTTGTCCTCAATCTATTTATACCTATCTTTTTTTGATAATCAAATAGTCTTAATAAACAATTCTTAAAAATGCCCCAAATAAAATTCAAAAACAACTTCAGAAAAAAATCTCCGCAAAGATACAATAAAGATATGAGAAAACAAGTACTTTCTAGTTCTTACTTCCTCTTGGGAGAAATAAAACGATTGTCTATATCTGTTATCTTTAATGATTCTGAGATAATTCTATCCGTCGAACTCTTGGTTTTGATCTTTTGAGTAGTATAAATCTTTATCAGATTAATTTTCATTGTACTATTGCTTGGAATAATCAATCCGAAGGATTTGAATGTATGATTAATTTCATAATCGTTGCGATAGACCAATTGATTATTAACATAGAAAAATAATTCGTTGTTGCATTTTTGTATTGCAAAGTGGTTGAATTTTGATGTGTTGAGTCTGGGTTGTAAAATTTCGGCAAATGGTCCCATACAATCGGAGTGTGCAATATAGTATCGACTATCCATGTATTTATTATTTTGTGTCAGATACAAATAGTGAAAAGCATCTTCTTTGTTAGATTTGGAATAGCCTGCAGAAATGCCTATTATTTGGTTTTCTATGGTGATTGGACAAGATATTGTCGTTTCAAAATAAAAATCTTCAAAGAGTTCTCCAAATAATAATTCAGTGTTTATATTGTTAGTATTATTATCGTTTCTACTGATAGAATATTCGCCATCTTTGATTTGAAAAATAATACCGTTTTTTTCAATATATTGTTCTTCTTGAAGATTGATTTCTGCATATAATTCACCTTTATTACCATCAAATGTACCACTCTTTGCCCATTCAGGATGCTTTTCACTGAAATTAAATAATTCGTTCAGATAATATTCTCTTCTGTAGCCGTTGTAATTAATATTCCAAGCTCTATCCATATATTTTTCACCTCCACACATGATGCTTCTCCACTCGTTGTTATCTAATGAAACATTGGTGTGATCGCGATTTAATAAACCATGACCTAATTCGTGAAAAACAACATTTTCTCTGAGCATGTCTTTATCTGCGTAACTCGCTGTTTCCTCCCAATAGCTTCTGTCGATTTCAACTAAAATAGGTTGGCTATAGGTGCAAAGTCCGATGGTGGGAGCCTTTAAATTTGAAAATTTCATGATTAAACCATCTTCTTGCGGATTGATATTAACTCCACGTTCTTTAGCTTCGTTCAAGAATAAATGTAAATATGGTTTTAGCGTTGAGTCGATTTCATATTGAACCTCATCGTCGTTACACCCACTACATAAAAAGGTAATAGGAATGAATAACAATTTAATTACAGCTTTTAATCTCATATTTTAATAACTAATAAATTTATTTTTCTTTCGTAGAAGTCCAACAATGAAACAAAAATATTTCATTATTGTTATATTTCAAAACATAATTATCAGAATTGTACACTATGAAACTAAAATTTAAAGGCTTAGAAGTAAATACTAATGCGAATTTACCTAAAGTTAATACGAAGGCTCCTGACTTTTGTCTGGTTAATAAAGATTTAACGATTGTTTCTTTGACTGATTTTCGTGGGAAACGAGTTGTTTTGAATATATTCCCTAGTTTGGATACTGAAACCTGTGCTACATCAGTTCGGAAGTTCAATATAGAGGCTGCGAAGTTTCCTAATACAGTTGTTTTATGTATATCAAAAGATTTGCCATTTGCACAACGTAGATTTTGTGAGGTGGAGAATATTGAAAATGTAATTACTTTGTCGGAATTTAGGAACAACTATTTTTCAACTGATTATGGAGTTAGGATTATTGATTCTCCGTTGCAAGGACTTATGGCTAGAGCTGTTTTAGTTCTTGATAGGGAAGGGTATGTTCGATATCGAGAAATGGTACAAGATATTGCAGATGAACCTAATTATCGACTAGCAATCAATTCATTGATAAATCTTCCTGACGAGGAGTATAAGATTAGTTCTAATAACATCTTTTAGAGGAAAAAGATGGATAAATGATAGAAGAATCATCGTGATAATTTTCTTTCATGATGTTATAGATTCAAATTATCACGACGACTCTTTTTTACTTTATGATAGTTTCCAATTGTAAGTTTTGAGTTGTGTCTAAAGTTGTTATTTTATTCTTTTCGCAGTCCAAAATAAGAAGTTGAGGACATGGAGATAGGTCAAGTTCATCAATGCTATTATAAGAACAATCCAAATAATGTAACTGCGGGAAGTTTTTTAGATTTATCTTCTCAATATTATTGTTTGTACAAATTAGATATCGGATGTTTTTTAAATTATTCAAATTTAAATTAGGATTGTTGTTGTAAGAATAGTCGAGGTATTCAATTGAATTTTCAGGATTTGTTTTTATTAAATCCAGATTGTTGTCAACGATGTAAATTTCTTTTAGTCGATTGTTGTGAGTTACATCTAAAAGCGATATATTGTTTTTATTTAAAGTGATGCTTTTTAAAAGCGGATTGTCTTTGAGAGAAATTTTCGTTAGATGATTGAGAGTAATTATTAAGTAGTGAAGATGATTAAGCGTAGATAAATCAATTTCAGACATAGAGTTATTGCCGCATTCGAGATATATGATGCGATTTCCTTGAGGAAATCGCAAACTTTTTATTTTGTAGCCGTGGATGCAAATCCCGACAATGCGTCTGTTGTAAGACTTATTCCAAATGATATTAAACCGCATGTTTCCCCCTTGTCGATTCCAACTTTGAGGGGAGTTAAGAGGTAGAGGGAGTTGATTTTCTTCGATTATGTTATTGATATAATTTATGTCAAAAAGATTGAATTCTTTCATTTTTAATAATTTTATTCAATTTCATAAATAATGATAGTACATAATTTTAGGAGGAGAAGCCTCTAATTTCTTTTGACGCATAGTTATTATGCGTTTGTTGTGTTTCAATGCATTAGAGTCAACTCATCCTAACACAGAATTTATTAGACCAAACTGATGTGAATATCTATCTAAAATAAATCCGAAGGAGATTATATTAAGATTGAGATGATTGACTAAATACTTTTCAAAATATCTTAATCCAATTTATAGAAGTTGCCTAAAGAGCAAAAAAATCAGATTAACAATTGGTTTTCCATAATGATTTTTGAATGTTTATGGGATTTACCATTGTTTATGAATAAAATAGGATTATATATTTTTTTTATCATTATTTCTTTATCTCTTGTAAAAAACACTCTTTCATCAGAGTGCAAAATAAGCGCAAAAACGCATAATTCAAAATATTAAACATAAAATAAACGTTAAGAAGGTTGATTTTGTTCAAAAAACGACAAAAAATCTTTTTTATAATAGGTTGTGTGGTAGAATAAAATTTGTATATTTGTCCGGTATAAGAAGATTTGGCTTAAAAAAGTTTTATGTTAAAGTAATAAATTTTTAGTATATGAGTAATAATGAACAGCAAGAGATGAATATTTTTGTGGTGATGTCAAAAATTGGAAGTGGTTTTATCTTGGTGATAAAGTGGATTTTACAATTATTTGGTTCATTGCTGCGATTGATTTATCAGTATAAATATTTGTTTTTGATTTGTACGATTGCAACGTTTGCTTGGGCTATTTATGAAAGTCGAGAAGAGAACAAGGTTTATAAAGCGGATTTATGTTTGCGATTAAATGATGGAGATGTAATGGTTTACAAAGATATGATTCGCAATCTAAATCAATTCCCCATGAAGAATGATTATGAGGGACTTGCAAATGTTTTGGATCTTTCATTAGAGGTTGCAACTAAGATTTCATCATTCCAAACCCATGCTGTGGTTGATATAAATAGAGATTCTATTTTGGATTTTATTGATTATGATGACGATGTGGATTTGGGAGATACAGTTGCTTTTTCAGTTCCTAATATGTTGGTCATTACAGCAAATGTAAGAGGAGTAGATTATTTTCCGGAAGTTCAGGAAGCCTTGGTTTCCTATTTTTCAAAAAATAATTATTTAGTTTCTTTAAATATTGCTCGTTTAGCTGCATTGGAAGAAAAAGAGTGGATGTTTCATAATGCATTGATGAATTTGGATAGTTTGCAGAAAGTGGATTATTTTCATAAATCTTCAGCTTCTGGTCAATATCTTCAATTTTCATCTCCATCAGAAAAGAGAGATCCATTTGTTACCACAAAAAAGCAGATGTACTTTAATGATATGAAAGAGTTGTTCAAAATTACGGATGAAATATCAGTAGATATGGCGGCAAATTTGGATATAGTTACTATTATAACAAGTTTTCAACCGGTTAAGGCAGAGCGTAATACATTTTTGAAAAATATTTTATATACCTCATTGATTGTCTATTCAATATTTCTTGTTTTGGCTTTGTTGTGGAAGTATAAAGAATCTGTTAAAGAATATCTAACAAAGGAGTAAAGGGATAAAGTAGATTCAATAAATGGATTTTCTTTATTGTTTTTACCTACGTTTGTGGAACTTTTAAAGGTAAGGCTGAATCGGATTCTGTTTGATTCAGCCTTAATACTTTTTATTAAGAAGCTGTTTAAATTTTATTAAATAATTATTGTAAAGTTTCACTTTTTGTTTTTTCGGCATCTTTGAGATTATTTTTAACCAGTTTTTATTATTCTTTTTTGAGAATAGTCCACTATTTACTGCAAAAGAATAAAAACAATCTTAAAAATTTCTCTCAAATATGCTCGAAATAAAATTTAAACAGCTTCTAAGTGATTATTTGTCCATAATGAAATTTAAATAGTATCTAAAACTTTTATTCATTCGTTTGCTAATCACTATTTCTTTTCCTATGTTTGTATTATAATCATATTTTTAGTGCGATGTCAGAAGAAGTCAGTAGAAATCAAGAAAAAAAAGATAGACGAGAGTGGGGTGTAATAAAAATGTTCCGTTCGTGTTATTCGTCGTTTCCGATAGGTTCTTTGTCAAAATCGGAATCCCCTGATTTCTTGTTGCAGAGTGGAGGAAAGACAATTGGTATTGAGTTGACTGAATTAAAATATGAACGAGAAGATAAAGAATTTAATTTAAGAGCGCATGAAGACTTTTTATCATCATTAATGGAAGAGGCTCAACTCTTGATTTCAGATTCAATTGATTTGAAATTGGTAGTTGAAGTGCTCTTTTTAGATGATATTAGTCCTATTGTGGCTATGGTAGATGAATCAGCTCGAGACTTGATTAGAAAAGGTTTGGCAGAGCAGGTGGCGGAAATTGTGAGAGAGAATATTCCGGAAGCTACAGGATTAAAATTTACAATAGATAGGACATCCAAGTATGGACATGAAAAATTGCCTGCAAAAATTAAAAGTATAAAAATTCATAATGTAACCGGTCGATGGTATGAAGGTCTATGGTATGCGGCGATTTCTACTAAAGTAAAACCATTAACAATAGCAAGTGTATCGCAACGTTTAATGGATAAAAATAAAAAAATGAAAAAATATAATCCCAATTGTGATGAGCAATGGTTAGTGATTATTCAGAATAGTTTTTTGATGGCAAATGATTATAATTCAGAGAGTGCAGATAAAGCGTTGACACATCTCTATCGAAGTGAATTTGATCGAGTTTATGTGTTTGAAAGGAGTGAAGGTTTAGTTTCTCTTTTGAGAACTCAAAAGTATTGATTACCTTTGCATAGTTTTTTGTATTAGCGAAGCAATGCAAATGCGTAATTATTAATAGAGGGATTTGTCCTTCAAAAGAAAAAATAGCATGAATAAATTTAAAAAGATGATGGTTTTGCCTCTTGTGTCGGTTGCTCTGTTTTCATGTATTCAAGATGAGCCATTAAATGCAGAGGCTGATATTTTGGAGTGTAACTTAAGTGACGATAAAGATATTTTGTTGACAAAAGGAGATACAATCCGAAAAGTATTCAGTAATGAAGAAAATATTTCGATATTGGTTCAGCCCGGAAGTGATTTAACCAAACGTTCACCTAAATTCATTTTAACACCAGGAGCAACGGTTTCGCCTGAAAGTGGCTCAGAGCATGATTTTTCTGATAATAAAGTGGTGAAGTATGTTGTTACTTCAGAAGATGGAGAATGGAAGCGCGACTATTTCGTTTCCTATAATTCGTTTGAGTTGCCAAGTTTGTTTCATTTTGACAATTATAAATTGGACCGTTCCGGTAAATATCAAGTTGTTTATGAGGTTGTGGATGATGTAGAAGTGATGGGTTGGTGGGGATCCGGTAATCCGGGATATAGTATGGCTTCTTCTTCCGGACCGGAAGGTTATCCGACCGTAATCATAGACAAAGGTTATCAAGGAACGGGTTTGCAATTAGTGACTAGATCAGCAGGAAGTTTCGGTTCTATGGTTGGAATGCCGATTGCTCCCGGAAATCTCTTTTTGGGTTCTTTCAATGTTGGAATGGCTTTGAAGCAACCATTAAAAGCTACTTGTTTCGGCCTTCCGTTTGCTAAAGTTCCGAAAGAAATTAAAGGATGGTATAAATTCAAGCCGGGAGAGGTGATGACCGATGCAAATAATAAAGAAATTGAAGGCGTTGATGATTATAATATCTATGCAATGTTCTACGAAAATACGGATGAAAAAGGGAATCAAGTGGTTTTGGATGGAACCAATTCTTCAACGAGTCCTTATTTAGTGTTGTATGCCGAGGTTGAGAAAGGAGAACCAACTGACGAATGGTTGCCATTCTCGATTAAATTTGAGTCGCGAAATGGAAAGACAATTGATGAAAAACGTTTAAAAAGTTATGGATACAATTTCTCTTTGGTCTTTTCCTCAAGTAGAAGAGGAGATATATTTCAAGGTGCTGTAGGTAGTACATTGTGTGTCGATGAAGTTAGTATAATTTGTGAATAGTAGAAGTATGAAAAATAAGTTCTTTTTATTGGCTGTAATGGCCTTATTTGTATTCCCGGTTTTTGCCAATGATTCTATAAGTGGGTTGAATGTTGCCGAAGAATCTAAAGAGTTAAGTGAAGAAGGTAAGCAGTCGTCAGTTGTTCGTAAGAAAAGTTATTTTTCTGCCAAATTGGGATATGGAATAGGCGGAACAATGCCGTTCCCGTTACCAGCTGAGATGCGTTCGATTAATGGATTTAAACCTTTATGCAATTTCTCTATTCAAGGTATATATCACCGTTATTTTAATGATAGAGCAGGATTAAAGGTAGGTGTTATTTTAGATAGAAAAGGGATGGTTGCAGAGGCAACCGTAAAGAATTATAGTATGAGTATTGCAGATGATGAAGGCGGTGTTGTGATAGGACGTTGGACGGGCGATGTTCAAATGAGAGCAATACAGACCTCGTTAACGTTACCTTTGGCGCTATCTTGGAATTTGTCACAATCTTGTAATCTAGATTTAGGTCCCTATTTTGCGTTTCTTTTGAGTAGAGATTTTTCTGGAGAAGTTTGTAATGGATATCTAAGAGAGGGAGATCCAACAGGAGCTAAAATTGAAATAGGCGAAGAACCTCAGACATTTGATTTCTCAGAAGATATGAGACGTTTCCAGTGGGGAATCTCTTTGGGTGTAGATTGGGCATTTTATAAAAAACTAGGCCTATTTGTTGATTTAAATTGGGGATTGAATAATATATTTCAGTCGGATTTTGAGACAATCACATTCAATATGTATCCAATATATGGCGTAGTAGGACTAAGTTATTCATTTTTTTGATGTGAAAATCTGACAAAATTTTAAACAGATAGAAAATAAAATTAAGATAACTTCGTTTAGAAAAGTGTTGATGATTTATTCCTTACTGTGTTTAGTAGAGAATAAAAATTGTAATTGGCTGTATAGAAATTAATTTAAAAAGATTTGAAAAGGTTATATTTTTCCATATTGTTATTATTGATATTGGTTTCTGTGCCGATAAAGGCTCAGCATGCACATGGTCAAGTTAATAATCTAGTTAGTGTCGATAATAAACTTTATCATTTTGGGTTTATATTGGGTTTGAATATGATGGATTTTAATCCGTCACATTCAGCAGTGGTTGATGCAGATGGAAAGATCTGGTTTGGTGAAGATACCCGTCTGATGCCGGGTTTTTCAGTTGGGATAATTTCGGATTTGCGCATTTTTAGTTGGTTAAATCTGAGATTTACTCCTGTTTTACTATTTAATCAGCGAAACCTTACATTTAGAGATGCTGACGGAGTTGAGTGTGAAGATGGAATGATTAATGTTCAGTCTAATATAATGGAATTTCCTCTTTCATTTAAGATTAGAGCGCAAAGGAAACATAACTATCGCCCCTATTTGTTAGCAGGAGCTGCGATGACTGTAGATATGGGACGTGATAGTGAAAATGCAATAATGCTCAAACAAGTCGATTATGGAGTGGAGGTTGGTGTTGGTATTGACTTTTATTTGCCTTATTTTAAGTTATGTCCGGAATTGAAGTTTTATTTTGGTTTAGGGGATGTTTTAGAGAGAGAGCGACCGGAAATCGCAGATATTACAGATATGAAGTATACCCATGCATTATCAAAGCTGACCTCACGATTAATTGTTTTGTCTTTTAATTTTGAGTAGGTATTATATATTTTTTGAGTTTATTTATTTTGATAATAGAGGATGCTCAAAAGCGAAATATATAAGGTAACTTCTATAAATTACGATTTATGTTTCTAAATGTAATAAATTCTATATAGAGTGCTTTCGAATTTGTTTGTACTATATTATTTATAATTAATTGGTTATGATTGAAGTGTTACTCCTTTTTTATATGAACAATCTAACTTAAAAACTCTTCAAAATTATCTCGACCAGATTTATAGAACCTACCATGAATGTAAACCTACGTTTGTTTT